>Ga0181521_10000966_pt1 | contig 35556 bp, 31 predicted proteins | sample PEATcosm2014_Bin_32_FD_119764 | JGI IMG/M metagenome (GOLD analysis project Ga0181521, IMG submission 119764) | Peatland microbial communities from MTU Mesocosm Facility, Houghton, MI, USA - PEATcosm2014_Bin02_60_metaG | ecosystem: Environmental > Terrestrial > Soil > Wetlands > Peat | place...
AGGGGGGTCGTCCCCCCGGACGGCGTCAGTCCCGGGCCGGAGGCCCGGGCGAGTGGCCGGTGCTGCGGCGGGTACCCCGGCGGGAATCGGGGGGTCCAGGGGGCTCGTCCCCCGGACGGCGTCAGCTCAGCCAGAGCTAGCTAGAACAGCGGGCAGTCATACCGGATGAGTTCCTCGGGCGCGCCCCTGACCTTCAGTTCGCGCACGGTCTGCGCGATCATTTCGTCCGGGCCGCTGACGTAGATGTCGCGGTTCGTCCAGGAGGCCACGGCCGCCACCCCGGGGATCGTCCCGTGGATCGCGTCCAGCGCGGCCTCCTCGGACACGACCGGGATGACCCGCAGCCACGGGAAGGACGCCGCCAGGCGCTGCAGATCGGGCTGGTCGTATAGGCCGGACGCGTGGCGCGCGCCGTGGTAGAGCACAACTTCCCGCCGCCGACTCGTGCCGGGCGCGCGGATGACGGCCTCGATGATGGCCTTGACCGGGGCCAGGCCAGTGCCACCGGCGAGGCACAGGATGTCGCGCTGGGACGTCAGGTCCGCGGTCATCGACCCGGCGGCCGCCCCCAGCAGGAGGGTGTCGCCGACGGTCACGTGATGAACCAGGGTGCCGCTTACCAGGCCGCCGGGGACGGCGCGGACGTGAATGGTCAGCGTGCCGTCCTCACGGGGCGCGTTCGCGATGGAGTAGTGGCGCCACAGGCGCGGCCACCGCGGCGTCTGGATGCTCACGTGCTGCCCGGGCAGGTGCGGTAGCGGCTGGCTCGGCTGGAGCGTCAGGACGGCGAGGTCGGCGGAACGGGCCTCGTGGGTGACGATTTCCGCGAGCCACCACGGGGGCGCCTGTTCGGCGTCCCGTTCGGCCGCGCTGATCATAAGCTGGGCGGCGCGGCTGAACAGGTCTTCCCAGGCTGCGGCCGCGGCGTCCGTCCAGGCCTCAGGCGCGTACCGCTGCCAGGTGGCCGCGAGCGCCTGGCCGACCGGGTAGAAATGCTCCTTCTGGACGCCGAATTTGCGGTGCGCCCGCCCCAGGCCTTCGAGGTAGGCGGCCAGCTGACCGTCATTGTCGCTGACCGATACGACGCGGCGCAGAGCCTGGTAAAACCGTATTCGCTGGGTATCCATGGCGGGCGGGAACATCGCCCGTGCGGACGGCTCGCTGGCGAAGAGATGACTATAGAAATAGGTCATAGCCGCATCGGATACCGGATCAATCGCGGCGAAGAGTTCAGCCAGCGGATCGGAACCGAGATCGGCCACGACGTCCGGCGAGTCCGTCCCGGACCTGCGCGGAAGCGGATCTTCGCCGGCCCGTTTCCCCTTCCAGTTTCCCGTGGCGATCTCCGTGTTCCCCTCAGCCGGCGGGACCCTATGCCCTCATGGCGGACGGCGGCCATCGGGGGCCGTGCCCGCGTCCTTGCCCGTGCCCGCGTCCTTCGCTTCTCTAGTGTCCCACTCGCGGCGTCTCTTCTGCAGCAGAAAGCGGCAGGCCGGATTTTTATGTGCGCGTTATATAGCCAGATGAACGGCCGATGCGATAACCAAAGCGGGGTGACGGCGACTGGCGGTGATAAGGCCGGGTTAGGCCGTTTCCAGCATAAATAGATGCAGGCCATTCTTGCTGTCGCAGGCTCAGCGTGCTACATACGTCTGTCCGGTTTATGCCCGCCCGTACCAGTCCGTGCCTGAGACGATGCCGCTGCGGCCCGCCAGGGCGCCCTCACGTGCGTCTTCTGACAGCTTTCTGGTGAACTTTGGCAACGCGTTGACCTGGGGAGCCGGTGATGGACCATCATGGTCACCGGGGAACGATTATCGCGACCTGTCGGAATTCATGACCTACGCCGCAGGAGGGTGCATGGCCCGCTCGCTCATTGGGATCACCGGTCAGCTCGAGGCCGCGCACTGGGGCGATTGGGTTCGCGAGGCCGTCCTCTCTCCGCTTAGCTACACCCGCGCCGTGGAACGCGCCGGCGGAACGCCGGTCATCCTCCCCCCGGTCCCGGCCGACAGCGTGGCCCGGCTGACGGAAAGCCTTGACGGCATCGTGTTCACCTGCGGCACCGACGTCAATCCCGCGCTGTACGACGCCGCCCCGCACGAGAAAACGGACCCGCCCAACCGTCGGCGGGACCGGTTCGAGGTGTCGCTCGTCCGCGCGGCCACCGACGCGCAGCTGCCGTTCCTGGCGATCTGCCGCGGTATGCATGTCCTCAACGTGGCCCGGGGCGGCACGCTCATCCAGCATCTCCCGGACGCGGTGGGACACAATGGGCACGCGCCGGATCCGTACAAGATGACCCCGCACGACGTTCATCTCGACGCGGACAGCACGGTGGGCCGGCGGCTCGGTTCCCAGGCCCGGGTGCCGGCGCTGCATCACCAGGCCGTTTGGCAGGCCGGCGCGGGCCTGGGCACGGTGGCCTGGGCGGACGACCAGGTCATCGAGGCGGTCGAACTGCAGGGGCACCCCTTCGCCGTCGGCGTCCAGTGGCATCCCGAGGAAGGCGACGACCTGCGGCTGTTCGAGGCGCTGATCGAGGCGGCGCAGGCGGCCGTCTCGGCGCGGGCGGCGGCCCGGGCGGCCGAGGACAAGGCGGCCAAGCAGCCAGTCGGCCGGGCTGGCCGGACCGGCCGGTCGGCCGCCAAGGCGCGCGCCCGGATCTGACCGTTCCGCCGGTTCCCCGCGCCGTGGCTACAGCGGAGCCTGATAGCTGCCGACCCAGTGAATCTTCAGCCAGAGCATCGCCGAGCCCCACGCCCCCGTGACCTCGAGCACGCCCACCGCGACGAGCAGCGCGCCGCCGAACCGGGTCACCAGGCGGGCGTGCCGGCGGGCGTAGCCGAAAACGCGCATGCTGCGCTGGAAGGCGACCGAAACGATCAGGAACGGCACGCCTAGGCCGAGGCCGTAGATAAAGGCCAGGAACGCGCCCCGCCCCGCGGTCCCCGTGGTGCTCGACAGCGCGAGCACGGTGGCGAGCGTGGGCCCGATGCACGGCGTCCACCCCAGCCCGAACATCACCCCGAGCAGGGGCGCCCCGGCCAGGCCGGCCCGCGGCCGCACCGACGGGCGGACCACCCGGCCCGCGAAGGAAAACCGGTCGAAGACGCCCGCGAACAGCAGGCCGAGCACGATCGTGAGGGAGCCCAGCACCGCTGTTACGCCACCCTGGTGGTGGGCGAGCAGCGTACCTCCGAGGCTGCCCGAGGCGGCGCCGTAGACCGCGAACAGCGCGGAAAACCCAAGCACGAAGAGCATGGTCCCGGCGATCGTGCGCCCGCGCCCGGGAGGGCGGGAGGCGGCGGGCGGCGGGCTCGCGCCGGGCGGGCCCGCTGGCCGGTCGTCCACGGCTAGCCGGGTGCCGCCGTCGCCAGTGTCCCGCTCGTCGGCCGCTGCGGCGGCCGCGGTCCCGGCCTGCGCCTGGCCGGGCGCGCCAGGACGGCGGTCCCCGGCCAGGGGGGCGGTCTTCGCGGCCAGCGCGTCGGTGCCGGACATGCCGGTCGCGTAGGCCAGGTAACCGGGCACCAGCGGCAGGCAGCACGGCGACACGAAGGTGATCGCGCCGGCCGCGGCGGCGATGGGGGCAGCCAGGATGAGCGGCCCGGACAAGACCATCTGCTGGATCCCGCTGATGGCTGGTCGCCTCCTCGCCCAGTCGTTCCCCATTTACCGTGGTACTCCGAGTAAGCCCCGTCGCTGCGGGCGGGGATGAATCGGAGAACATGGCCTGACGTTGCGCTTACTCACGCCGGGCCCACATAGTAAACTGGCGGCGTGCGGACGGCGTACAAGGTCCGAGCCTACCCCCCCGCACGCTGCGTGGTCGTACGCATGTGACGGCGCGTGCCGATATGGTTGGCGGGTGAAATCGGTCCTCGTCCCCCGGGGGGCGGCCGGGCCCACGCGCCGGGTGCCGGGCCGCCGGCTGCTCGTCGCCGGGGCGGCCGCGTTCGGTGTGGCCATCGCCCTGTACGCCGTGTACGCCGCGATTCACCCCGCCCAATGGACGCTGAATCCTGTTGACCTGGCTGTCTACCGGTCGGGTGGCCTCATCGTGCGGCACATCCGGCCCGTGTTCGACCCACGGCTGCAGGCGCCCCTGTACGACTGGGCCGGCTACAGCAGCCTCGGTCTGAAGTTCACCTACACGCCGTTCGCGGCGATCGTCTTCGCTGTCGTGTCGTTCATCCCCTGGTCGGTGCTGCCCAAGCTCTCGATGGGCGTCAACATCGTCGCCCTGGTCGCGGCGCTGTGGTTCACCTTCGGCGGCCTCGGCTACCGCAGCCGGCCCTGGGCGCGCCTGGGCGCGACGCTGCTGGCCTCCGCCGCGGTGTTCTGGACCGAGCCGGTGGTCCGGACCCTTTACCTCGGCCAGGTCAACCTGGTGCTGATGGCGCTTATCCTCTGGGATCTGTGCCAGCCGGACACCAAGGCCTCGCGCTGGTGGAAGGGGGCAGGGGTCGGCATCGCGGCCGGCATCAAGCTGGTGCCGCTCGTCTTCATCCCGTACCTGCTGTTCGCGCGGAAGTTCCGGCAGGCCGCCATGGCCTCCGCCGCTTTCGTGTGCACCGTTCTGCTCGGGTTCGTGATCCAGGGACCCGACTCGTCCAAATGGTGGTTCGCCGGCCTCTTCTTCCAGGGCGGCCGGACCGGTTTCACCGGCTGGGAGGGCAACCAGTCGCTGCGCGGCCTGCTCACGCGGCTCGCGGGCAGCATCTCCGGTGCTCAGACCAGCTGGATCCTCGTGGCCGTGCTGATCGGGATCACGGGCATCGGCTGTGCGGCGATCCTGGACCGAGCCGGGCATCAGGTGGCGGGTCTGCTCGCCGCGGCGCTCACCGGCCTGCTGCTCTCGCCCATCAGCTGGGACCATCACTGGGTCTGGACCGCGCCCGCCGTGGCGGTGGCCGGGCACTACGCGGTCCGGTCCTGGCGCTCCTCCCGGGTCCGCGCGTGGGCCTGGTGGGCCCTGGCCGGGGCCATCCTGGCCGTGTACGGCGCATGGCCGGGCAGCCTGTGGGGTGAGCCCACGGATCTGGGCGCGTTCTCGCTCGGCATCCTCTGGCAGCCGCCGAACACCGACCCGGCCACGTACTACCAGTACGGGGACCAGCCCTGGTTCGCCGAGTACCACTGGCACGGCCTTCAGCTCGTCACGGGCAACGCGTTCATCCTCGGCGGCCTGGCCCTGTTCGTGGTCATCCTCGCGGCTACGGTCCGCGTCGCCGTCCGGGCGCGGAGGACCCGCCCGCTGGTCGGGGCCAGTGAGGGTGGTACTCCCGGCGCGGCCCGTTCGGGAGCCGATCCCGCTGGCACCAGCGAGCTGTCGCGGGCGTTATGCTCCCGGCGGGGATATCCCGAGCTGCCGAGAGCAAGGAAGGTCTCATGCGCCGCTCCTCACCGCCGTTCCGTGCCGATCATGTCGGGAGCCTGCTGCGGCCCGAGCGGCTGCTGCGGGCGCCCGAGGAGTTCGCCGCCGGCCAGCCGAAGCGCAGGATCGATGAGGCGTCCCAGTACGTCCCGCCCGACCAGTTCTGCCTGTCCGCGCGGTGCGGTTTCTCCTCCACGGTGGAAGACAACGCGCTGACCTACGACGAGGAGGTCGCGAAGCTGCGGCTGATCGTAGACGTGGCCCGCGACGTCTGGGGCGAGTGACCTTCCGGCCCCCGGCACTCAGCGTGCTCAGCGACATCTGCGGCCTGCTGGCCTGCCCGGTCTGCGGGCGCGGATTCGCGCTGACGCCCGCCGTCCCGTCCGCGTCCCTGTCCTTGCCCGCGTCCCCGCCCGCCGTCCCGTCCCCGCCCGCGTCCGTGTTGCCGTCGGCCTTGCGCTGCGGGAACGGCCACAGCTTCGATATCGCGCGACACGGCTACGTCAACCTGATGACGGGCCACGCGCGCCCGGGCTCGGCCGATACGGCGGAGATGGTGACCGCCCGGCAAGCCTTCCTCGCCGCCGGGCACTACGAGCCGCTGGCGGATGCGGTGGCGGCCCTCGCCGCCGTGGCGGTGCCCGCGTCCTTCCCGCCCGCCCCGGCCTGTGTGCTCGACGCCGGCTCCGGTCCGGGCTATTACCTCGCGGCCGTCCTCGACCGCCTCCGCACCCTCCCGGGCTACGCCGGTACGACGGGGCTGGCCATGGATAACTCGGTCCGGGCGCTCCGCTGGGCCGCACGGGCCCACCCCGCGGCCGGTGCCATCGGGTGGGACGTCTGGAAGCCCTTCCCGGTACGCGACGGCGTCGCCTCAGTCGTGCTGAACGTCTTCGCCCCGCGCAACGGGGCCGAATTCCGGCGGGTCCTGCGCGACGACGGTGCGCTCATCGTCGTCACCCCGGGCCCCGGACACCTGGCCGAACTGGTCCGGGACGCCGGCCTGCTGACCGTGGACGAGCGCAAGGACGAACGGCTGTCCGCCGCGCTCGGCGAGCACTTCTCCCTGGCGAGCCAGCAGGAACTGGCCCGCACGCTCCGGCTGACCCGGTCCGGGGCCGGAACGCTCGCCGGGATGGGGCCGTCCGCCCGGCACGCCGGGCCGGACGAGACCGGCGCTCGCCTGGCCCTTCTGGCCGAGCCGGTCAGCGTGACCGCGGCCTTCCGGGTTTCCCTTTACCGTCCCCGGTAATCGCCCGGTGATCCGCTAGCCATGGCCCCCCGGCCCTGGCGAGCCGAGGGGCCGGCGAACGCGTCACGGTGAAAACGGACGTCCGCAGATGAGCGAGTCTGGCCGCAGTTCGTGCCCGGCCGGCGGCGTATTCGCGCACCGCGCGCCGGCCGTGGGCGCATCGGCCAGGTAGGGTCTCACCAGTGAGCCAGATGGTTGGGGGCGATGCGAGCACGGGGGACGGTTCCGCCCGTAGCGGGGGCGCCCCGGCCTCCCGCCGCGACCCCCGGGGCCGCGTGCTCACCATCCCGAACGCGCTCAGCGTGGCGCGCCTGCTGGGCGTCCCCGTCTTCCTCTGGCTCGTCCTCGGCCCGAAGGCCGACGCCTGGGCCGTCGCCCTGCTGATCGCGTCCGCCGCCAGCGACTGGCTGGACGGCAAGATCGCCCGGGCCCTCAACCAGCAGAGCCGGCTTGGCGAGGCGCTCGACCCGGCCGCTGACCGGCTCTACATCGCCGCCACCCTGGTCGGGCTGGCCGTGCGCGGGATCATCCCGTGGTGGCTGGTGGCGCTGCTCGCGGCGCGCGAGGTCATCGTGGCGGCGGCGCTGGGTGTGCTGCGCCTCCGGGTCGGCTTCGGGACGCTTCAGGTCAGCTTTGCGGGGAAAACGGCTACGCTTTGCCTCTTGTATGCATTCCCGCTGCTGCTCCTCGGGGCGTACGCCGGGACCTGGGCCGAGATCGCCCGCGTCATCGGGTGGGCGTTCGCGATCTGGGGCACGGCACTGTACTGGTGGGCGGCGATCCTCTACCTGATACAAGCGCGCGCGCTCGTGACCGGGCGCCTCGTCCCCGACCCGAACCCGTAGGCCCCGATCCAGGTCCCGGCGGCATAGGTGCTAACGGACTCAGCCCCGGCGACGAGGACACCGGCGACGAGGACACCGGCGATGCGGGCACCGGCGACGAGGACACCGGCGACGAGGACACCGGCGACGAGGACACCGGCGATGCGGGCACCGATTACCGTAGAAGGCGCATTCCGGAGGGAGCAGCGTAACCGTTGAAGGCCGTCGTGATGGCAGGCGGGGAAGGGACGCGGCTGCGTCCTATGACTGCCAACCAGCCCAAGCCCCTGCTTCCTGTCGTCAACCGGCCGATCATGGAGCACGTCCTGCGGCTGCTCAGGCGGCACGGGTTCACCGACACCGTCGTGACCGTCCAGTTCCTGGCCGCACTGGTCCGCAACTACTTCGCTGACGGCGAAGACTTCGGTATGAACCTGCAGTACGCGACCGAGGAGATGCCCCTCGGCACCGCGGGCAGCGTACGGAACGCGGAAGACGCGCTGCGCGACGACCCGTTCGTCGTCATCTCCGGTGACGCCCTCACCGACATCGACCTGACGGCCATGGTCCGCTTTCACAAGGAGCAGGGCGCGCTGGTTACCGTGGGCCTGACCCGGGTGCCTGACCCGCTGGAGTTCGGCATCGTCATCGCCGACGAGGATGGGCGGATCCAGCGGTTCCTGGAGAAGCCGACCTGGGGCCAGGTGTTCTCGGACACGGTGAATGCCGGCATCTACGTCATGGAGCCGGAGGTCCTGGCCGAGGTGCCGCCGGAGGAGTCGGTGGACTGGTCCGGTGACGTCTTCCCGAGCCTGCTCAAGCGCGGGGCGCCGCTTTTCGGCTACATATCCGACGGCTATTGGGAGGACGTCGGCAATCACGAGAGCTACATGAAAGCCCAGGTTGACGTGCTCGCCCGGAGGGTGAACGTCGACATCGACGGCTTCGAGGTCTCACCCGGCGTGTGGGTCGCGGAAGGCGCCGAGGTCGATCCGGAGGCGGTGCTCACCGGCCCGCTGTGCATCGGGGACTACGCCAAGGTCGAGGCCGGCGCGCATCTGCGCGAGTACACGGTGATCGGCAGTAACGTCGTGGTCAAGGAGGGCGCGTTCCTGCACCGCGCCGTGGTCCACAACAACGTCTACGTCGGCCAGGGCGCGACCCTGCGCGGCTGTGTGGTGGGCAAGAACACCGACGTCATGCGGCTGGCCCGGATCGAGGAGGGCGCCGTCGTCGGGGACGAGTGCGTCATCGAGCCGGAGGCGTACCTGTCGGCCGGGGTGAAGGTGTATCCGTTCAAGACGATCGAGGCCGGCGCGGTCGTTAACAACAGCGTGATCTGGGAGTCCCGTGGCAACCGGACCCTGTTCGGCCAGCGCGGCGTGTCCGGCCTGGTCAACGTCGAGGTGACGCCCGAACTGTGCGTCCGGCTGGCCAGCGCGTACGCCACCACGCTGAAGAAGGGCTCGACCGTCACGACGTCCCGTGACGTGTCCCGCGCCGCGCGCACGTTCAAGCGGGCCGTTCAGGGCGCGCTGAACGCCAGCGCGATCAACGTCGTCGACCTGGAGGCGCAGCCCTTGCCGGTCGCCCGGTTCGAGACCGAGCGCGCCGACTACAGCGGCGGGATCGCGCTGCGGACCACGCCGGGGGACGCGCAGTCGATCGACATCACCTTCCTGGACGAGCGCGGCGCTGAACTGTCCCAGGCGGCCCAGCGCAAGCTCGAGCGGGTCTTCTCGCGGCAGGAGTACCGGCGGGCGTTCCCGGGCGAGATCGCGGAGCTCAGCTACCCGCCCCGCGTCGTCGAGTGGTACACCCGCGAACTGCTGCGTTGCGTGGACATGACCGCGGTCCGCGAGAGCGGGATGAAGGTGGTCGCCGACTGCGCGGGCGGCACCACCTCGCTGGTCATGCCGAGCCTGCTCGGCCGCATCGGCGTCGACGTGCTCACCATCAACGGCCGGCTGGACGAGCTCACCCCGACGGAGACCGTGGCCCAGCTGCGCGCGGGGCTGCAGCGCCTGTCGGAGGTGGTGTCCTCCAGCCGCGCCTCGTTCGGCGTCCGGTTCGACCCGGTCGGTGAGCGGATCCGGATCGTGGACGAGAAGGGTGAGATGGTCAGCGACGAGCGGGCGCTGCTCGTCGCGCTCGACCTGGTCGCCGCCGAGCGCAAGACCGGCCGGGTCGCCCTGCCGGTGACCACGACGCGGGTCGCCGAGCAGGTCTGCCGGTTCCACGGCGTGGAGGTGAACTGGACGCCGACGTCGATGGACGCTCTCACCCAGGCGGCCGCGGCCGACGATGTGATCTTCGCCGCGGACGGGCGCGGCGGTTTCGTGGTGCCGGAGTTCGCCCGGACGGTGGACGGCATCGCGACCTTCGCCCGGCTGATAGGGCTCGTGGCGCGGACGCGGCTGACGCTGAGCCAGATCGACGCGCGGATCCCCGACGCGCACCTGCTCAAGCGGTCCATGCCGACTCCCTGGGCGGCCAAGGGGAGCGTGATGCGGACAGTGGTGGAGGCGGCGGGCACCCGTGAGGTGGACACCACCGACGGCGTGCGAGTGGTAGCGCCCGACCGGGGCTGGGTCCTCGTGCTGCCCGATCCGGCCGACGCCGTGACGCACCTGTGGGCGGAAGGCGCCGACGCCGACACCGCCCAGCTGCTGCTGGACGAGTGGGCCCTCGTGGTCGAGCAAGCGGGCCAGTGACGGGCGGGGAAATCCGCCGGTAACGAACGTTTGAATGGGCGGGTAATCGGCTGCCTCGGTATGGCCCCGGACGAGCCTGACGATTGGTCATCCGGCGCCATAAGCCGCGCTATGGTGGGGGACTGACTAGGTACGCCATGTCGTGAAGTCCTTTGGCCGTGAGACAGTCACGCACACTATGGGACACGTGGACGCCGCGAGGCTTTCGTGTCCCGGTGGCGAGTCGCGCGCTGGCGGGCCACGGCCGGGCGGCGTGTGGCGGAGGTGGAGCGGCGGTGTGGCGCAGACGTCGCGACGGGGACCCGGAGCGGTCCCCGGACGGGGCATCCGCCGGCAGCAGCGGCCCGGCGCCGCGTAGAGGCTGGCGGCGGCTGCTTGCGTGGCGCATGGACCGGAACAGCCCCGCCCCGGTAACCTGGTCAGCCTCATCCCACGAGCCTGCGTCGCAGGCGCAGGGACCGGGCCGCGACGAGGCTCCGGCGGAGTGGGACTGGCCCACGGAGGGGAGGCCTGGCGGAGCGATGGCCAGCGTCTACTGCACACGGTGCGGTCGTCCGAATCCGGATGACGCGCGCTTCTGCTCGAACTGCGGGACCGCCCTGGTGCGGGGAGCGGCCGAGCGGGCGGGCGAAACGACCTCGACGATCTCCCTGGACCGGGCCCCGGCCCTCGACGCCGAGCTGAACGACGAGCCGCTCGCCGATCCGGCGATGCTGGAGGCGCTGCCCGCCGATACGGCGCTGCTAGTTGTGCACCGGGGCCCGAACGCGGGCAGCCGGTTCCTGCTCGACAGCGAGCTGACCACCGCCGGGCGGCATCCCGACAGCCACATCTTCCTCGATGACGTGACCGTGTCCCGCCGCCACGCGGAGTTCTACCGGATCGGGACCCGGTTCACTGTCCGCGACGTCGGCAGCCTGAACGGCACCTATGTCAACCGCGACCGGATCGAGGAAACCGAGCTGTTCAGCGGGGACGAGGTGCAGATCGGCAAGTTCCGGCTCATCTTCATGACGCACCCCCGCCTGCAGGGACAGCGCCGCGGCGGAGGCGCACAGGATTACGCATGAGCTCATCGCGCGAGCCTGCCTCCTTCGGGATCGGCGGGGTTCTCGCCCGGCTGCGGGCCGAGTTCCCGGACGTCAGCACCTCCAAAATCCGGTTTCTCGAGGCTGAGGGCCTGATCGAGCCGGCCCGCTCCCGGTCGGGTTACCGGCAGTTCGCCCTGTCCGATGTCGAGCGCCTCCGGTACATCCTGACCGCCCAGCGGGACGAGTACCTGCCGCTGCGGGTGATCAAGGAGCGCCTCGACGCGATCGACGTGTCCGCCGAGAAGAATTCCCGCCCCACGCTCGCGTCCTCGCTGGCCGGGGCCGTGGCGTCCGACGAGGCGTCCCGGCGGGGGGCCGGCCGCGGCGGGACGCCGCTGACCCGGGCCGAGCTGCTCGAGACGGCCGGCATCGACGGCGACAGCCTGGCCGAGCTGGAGGACTACGGGCTGATCCGCCGGTCCGGGCGGCACTACGGGCGGGACGCCCTCGAGGTCGCCCGGGCCGCGGCGGCGCTGGCCAGGTTCGGCGTCGGTGCCCGGCACCTGCGCGGGGTCAAGGCCTCGGCCGAGCGGGATATCTCACTGGTCGAGCAGCTCGTGTCACCGCAGCTGCGGCAGCGCGGTCCCGGTGCGCGGGCCTCCGCGGCCCGTGACGCCTGGCAGATCGCCACGCTGACCCTCTGGCTGCACGCCGCACTGGTCGAATCCGCCCTCGACGAAGCGGGCCTGGCGGGAGCCGTACCTGCCCCCTCGGTCACCGCCCCGGCGCCCCGTGTCGATGACGTAGGGGGTGGGTGGCGCTCCGCGTCGAGGCGATAGCGGGTGTACCTTGACAAAGGGAGTGGCGGCCAACGAGGGTGTGCCAGCGGTGCGTGAGGATGGAGCTGTAGTGCGGCAGATGGAGGTCGTCGGCGTCCGGGTCGAGATGCCATCGAACAGCCCTATCGTCTTGCTCAAGGAGACGCAGGGCGACCGGTACTTGCCCATCTGGATCGGCGCCGTCGAGGCTACGGCCATCGCGTTCGCCCAGCAGGGCATGGTGTCCCCGCGGCCCCTGACGCACGATCTGTTCCGCGACGTGCTCGACGTGCTGAACGTCCAGCTGCGAACGGTGAACATCACCGCCCTGCGGGACGGGATCTTCTACGCCGACCTGGTGTTCTCCAACGGGGCCGAGGTCAGCGCCCGGCCGTCGGACTCGATCGCGCTGGCTCTGCGTACGGGGGCGTCGATCTTCGCGGCCGAGGAGATCCTCGACGAGGCCGGGGTGGCCATCCCCGACGAGCAAGAGGATGAGGTCGAGAAGTTCCGGGAGTTTCTGGACACCATCTCGCCGGAAGACTTCGGCCGCGCGACCTGACTGGTCACCGTACGTTTATGCGGGCACCTTGAGGGACACTGTTATCCCTGGTAGCGGGGTCAGGAAACACAGTCGGTGAGCGCTGGCCACGGGCTGGTATGCCTGACTTAAACGGAATGTCGCGACGCGCCGCGTGGGATCGTTGACGCCGTGAGCTGGTCGGCTTACGGTTCGAAGCGAGTACCCAGGCTGGTCAGCTCGCGATGGAGGTGGGCGTGACGCGAACCAGGGGCGCGGGATCCACGGGCCCATCCGGTGGAGACGACAAGCCGGGCGATAGTCGCCGAGCGGGAGTCCCGTACGCCGAGGAGCAAGGCACGCTGTTCGATGCCGACGAGGAGGGCGACGAGCCGGGCGGCGGGGAGTCCGGCGGCGACCGCGGCCTGAGCGCCGGGCCCGGCCCCGACGGGGACAGTGCCGAATTCGACGCCGACGCGGTGGACACCGGCTACAGGGGACCGACCGCGTGCTCTGCGGCCGGCATTACCTACCGGCAGCTCGACTACTGGGCGCGCACGGGCCTCGTTGAGCCGAGCGTCCGGGGGGCACACGGCTCCGGGTCGCAGCGCCTCTACGGCTTCCGCGACATCCTTGTCCTCAAGGTCGTCAAGCGGCTGCTCGACACGGGCATCTCGCTGCAGCAGATCCGCGCCGCCGTCCACCACCTGCGCGATCACGGCACTGGCGACCTGGCCGAGGTCACCCTGATGAGCGATGGGGTCAGCGTCTACGAGTGCACCTCAGCCGACGAGGTGGTCGACCTGCTGCAGGGCGGCCAGGGCGTGTTCGGGATCGCGCTCGGGCGGGTCTGGAAGGAGGTAGAGGGCAACCTCGCCGAGCTCCCCGCCGTCCGGGCCGAAGACGGCCTCCTCTCCGTCGGCCAGGACGAACTGTCCCGCCGACGAGCCCGGCGCACTGGATGATAAGAGGTTCTTGTGGTGCCAGCCTGGGGGACAACCCCCGGAATCCCCGCGTGGCCCTTTCGCCGTATTCGGCTTAGGCTCGTCGGCCAGCTGACCTGACCGCCCGCGTGCCCCTAGCTCAGGCCATCTTTGCGGGTACACTCTCTGTTGCCAGCGACACCGTCCGGGAGAGTCCTCGCGCGGCCAGCGCGGGGCGCCGAAGGGGCAACATTCCCCGGAACCTCTCAGGCGCCAGGACCGGACGGGACAGGCATCTCTGAAGTCAACCACCGGAAGGTCAGGAGTTAGCGACAGAGGGGGAGCCTTGCGGCCATGTCGGCCGCCTAACTGACCGTCAGCTCAGGAGGCTCCTGGATGGAATTTGCTCGGCGTCATATTGGGCCGTCCCCCGACGAGCAGCGGCAGATGCTCTCGGCCGTTGGGTACTCCGCCCTGGACGAGCTCACCGAGGCCGCCCTGCCCGTGTCGGCGTCCGCCGCGCCGCTCGGCCTGCCCCCGGCCCTGAGCGAGGCGGGCGCGCTCGCCGAACTGCGCCGCCTCGCCGAGCGCAACCAGGTGCTCACCCCGATGATCGGGCTCGGCTACTACGGCACCGTCACCCCGGCGGTCATCCGCCGCAACGTCCTGGAGAACCCGGGCTGGTACACCGCCTACACCCCCTACCAGCCGGAAATCTCCCAGGGGCGGCTGGAGGCGCTGCTGAACTTCCAGACGATGATTTCCGGCCTGACGGCCCTCCCGGTGGCCGGGGCATCGCTGCTGGACGAGGCGACCGCGGCCGCGGAGGCGATGACGCTGGCGCGCCGTGCCGCCGGCCGGGGCCACGTCTTCCTCGCGGACGCCGACTGCCTGCCGCAGACCCTGAGCGTGCTGCGCACCCGCGCCGAACCGCTCGGGATCGAGCTGGTCGTCACCGAGGTCACCGCCGAGGTGATCGCCCGGCAGCCGGACGGTGCGCTGTTCGGCGTGCTGCTCCAGTACCCCGGCGCGTCCGGGGCCGTGCGCGACCTGGCCCCGGTCATCGAGGCGGCGCACGAGCGCGGCGCACTGGCCGCGGTCGCCGCGGACCTGCTCGCGCTCACCCTGCTGCGGCCGCCGGGGGAGATGGGCGCGGACATCGGGGTGGGTACCACCCAGCGGTTCGGGCTGCCGCTGAGCTTCGGCGGCCCGCACGCCGGCTACATCGCGGTCCGCGACAAGCTGCGCCGCCAGCTGCCCGGCCGCATCGTCGGCGTCTCGGTCGACGCCGACGGCAAGCCCGCCTACCGGCTCGCGCTGCAGGCCCGGGAACAGCACATCCGCCGGGAGAAGGCGACCAGCAACATCTGCACCGCGCAGGTGCTGCCGGCCGTGCTCGCCGCCATGTACGCGGTCTACCACGGCCCGGACGGCCTGGCCGCCATCGCCGTCGGCGCGCACCGCAGCGCCGCGGTTCTCGCCGCTACGCTGAGCGCTTCCGGATGCCGAACGGGCCCCAGTGACTTCTTTGACACGATCCGCGTCGTCCCCCCCGACAGTGCCGGGAGCGCGGCCGGCGCGGTGGCCCGGGCGCGGGACGCGGGCTACAACCTGTACCTGGCTGACGACGGCGTGATCCAGATCGCCTGTGATGAGACCACCACCGACGAGGACCTGCGGAACGTGGCCGCCGCGCTGCTCGGCTGCCCGCCCGCCGCCGTGGACCTGGCTGCGGGCGCGGACGCGGGCACGGACGCGGGGCTGCCCGCGGGCTTGCGCCGGTCCGGTGAGTTCCTTACCCACCCGGTGTTCCACTCCCACCGCAGCGAGACGTCGATGCTGCGGTACCTGCGCCGCCTCGCCGACTCCGACATCGCCCTCGACCGGTCCATGATCCCGCTCGGCTCGTGCACGATGAAGCTGAACGCGGCGGCCGAGATGGAGCCGATCAGCTGGCCCGGGTTCGCGGCCCTGCACCCGTTCGCGCCGCCGGAGCAGGCCAGCGGGTACCTCGAGCTGATCAGCCGGCTGGAGGCGGCGCTGGCGGAGATCACCGGGTACGACGCGGTGTCCCTCCAGCCGAACGCCGGCTCCCAGGGCGAACTCGCCGGCCTGCTGGCCATCCGCGCCTACCACCGGTCCCGGCAGGAACCGGACCGCACGATCTGCCTGATCCCCGAGTCGGCGCATGGGACGAACGCGGCCAGCGCGGTGCTGGCCGGGCTGCGCGTGGTCGTCGTCAAGTGCGGCTCCGACGGCGCCATCGACCTGGCCGACCTGCGGGCCAAGCTGGACGCGCACGCGGGCCAGGTCGCCGCGATCATGCTGACCTACCCGTCCACGAACGGCGTCTACGAAGACACGGTGGGCCAGGTGTGCGACGCGGTGCACCAGGTGGGCGGCCAGGTCTACATCGATGGGGCGAACCTCAACGCGCTGGTGGGACTGGCCACCCCGGTTTCGTTCGGAGCCGATGTCTCCCACCTGAACCTGCACAAGACGTTCTGTATCCCGCACGGCGGCGGCGGTCCCGGCGTCGGCCCCGTCGCGGTTCGCTCGCACCTGGCCGAGTTCCTGCCCAGCCGTAACGTGGGGATCGCCGGATCCGCTGAGGCGGACGGGCCTGGCGGCCCCGCCGGGCCCGTGGGGCCGGTCGGGCCAGTGGCGGCCGCGCCGTTCGGGTCCGCTGGGATCCTGCCGATCTCCTGGGCCTATATCGCGATGATGGGCGCGGACGGGCTGCGGCGGGCGACCCAGGTGGCGGTGCTGGCCGCCAACTACGTGGCCAAGCGGCTCGCGCCGCATTACCCGGTCCTCTACACCGGCCGTGCGGGCCTGGTCGCGCACGAGTGCGTCATCGACCTGCGGCCGATTACCGCGAGCACCGGCATCACCAACGAGGACGTGGCCAAGCGGCTGGTGGACTACGGGTTCCACGCGCCCACCATGTCGTTCCCGGTCGCGGGCACGCTGATGATCGAGCCGACGGAGAGCGAGGACCTCACCGAGATAGACCGGTTCTGCGACGCGCTGATCGCGATCCGGCGGGAAATCGACCGGGTCGGCTCCGGCGATGAAGACCGCGACGACAATCCCCTCAAGAACGCGCCGCACACCGCCGAAATGCTCATCGCGGGGGAGTGGAAGCACCCCTACGACCGCGCCGAGGCCGCGTACCCGGTGCCCGGTACCCGCCAGGGCAAGTACTGGCCCCCGGTCCGCCGAATCGACCAGGCCTACGGCGACCGGAACCTGATGTGCGCCTGCCCGCCGCCGGAGGCGTTCGCCTGACCCGCGCTAACGCGCCGTCGGCTAGCCGGGGCGCGGCGTTCCCCTTTAGTCTTCCGCCATGACTGCCGAAGGGCCGGAGCCGCCCGGCACGACAGCCGAGAGGCACCCGCAGGATGAGGCCGCCGGGAGGCTGGCGGGCCCGGCCTCCCGGCCGCCGGGGCCAACGGATCCGGCCGATTTCGTCGCCGAGGGCATGGGCTATCTCGACCAGGCCATCGAGGCGTTCTCGCGGGGCTGTGAGTCAGCGGACCGTGACATCGTGCCGCTCGCCATCGAACTGCTGGCGCGGACGCTGCCGCTGCGCGAGCGTGACACCGACGCGGCCCTCGTCTGGCAGCGCGGCCTCGAGGATCCCGACCCGGCCGTGCGCAGGGCCGTGCGGACGAGACTGCGCCGTGCGTTCGGCGGCGACGAGGTGCCGGCCGACCATGATGGCCAGCCGCCCACCTGGTGGGAAGGGTTCGTGGAGGCCGCCGTCTGCTACGGGACGCTGCCACTGCTCGCCAACGAGCTGTTCGGGGCCCTGGACCAGATGTACTCCCTCGCCGCCCTGCCGCTCGCGCAAGGCGGCGGGCGGGCCCGCGACCTCCGGGAGGTCCTGCTCAGCGCGATCCAGGTGCCGAGCCAGTACGCCTGGGGTCCCGACCTGCACGGGAGCTTCCGCGCGCGGCTCCGTGAGGCCATGGGGGCCAGCTCCGACGTCCTCCCGCCCGACTGGCCCGACTGGCCCGACTGGCCCGGCGCCTAGCCGGCCATCCTCTTGTGCCTTGGTGCCGGCGGAGTTTCTGCTGGCCCTTGTGTCATTGTGCGCAGGCACACGGGCCGGCCTTCGCCGCGGTTTATGGCCGGCTCTTACCAGGCGATTACGGACGGCGCGGTTCCCTGAACGGGTGGCCCTCCGTACACGTATGAATGGGTGGTATCCGAATTGTGACCCGAACGACGCTGGAGGATCACCCGTGACCCAGCAGCGCAACGCTGAGACCACGCGCCGCGGCCTGCTCGCTGGCGTGAGCCTGGCTGGCCTGGCGGGCACGCTCGCCGCGTGCGGCGGCTCCTCCGCCGGCCCGGCGGGTGGGACGCCCCCCGGCGGCACCGCGGCCCCGGCCGGCGGGACGGGCCAGGCGGGCGGCAGCGGCGCCACACTGACCCGGACGAGCGAGATTCCCCTGGGCGGGGGCAAGGTCTTCACCTCGGTCCGGGTCGTGGTGACCCAGCCCACGGCCGGCGAGTTCAAGGGGTTCAGCGCGGTATGCACGCACATGCAGTGCATCGTGGATCAGGTCGCGGACGGGACGATCGACTGCCCCTGCCACGGCAGCCAATTCAGCGTCACCGACGGGCATGTCGTCGCGGGTCCGGCCCCGGGCCCGCTGCCTGCCCAGCCCCTCAAGGTCCAGTCCGGCCAGATCTCGCTGGCCTGATGGAACAGCAGGCCGACGGCTCCAGGAGGGGAATGCAGTGCTGAGCGTCGAACCACGGCGGGGGCCGCCCACCTCGGCCAGCCCTGCCACCTCAGCCAGCCCGCCCACCTCGGCGGCCCCGTCCCACCCGCCCGCCCCGCCCGCACGCGGGACGGCCCCGCCCCGGGCACGCCAGCCCGCGGCCGGCCGCCCGCAGGGGCGGTCACGCCGGGTGGTCGAGGCACGGGAACACCTGCGCGCGCGACCCGGGCTGGTCCTGTCCCTGATCGTCGCCGGCGCGCTGGCCGTGATCGCGCTGTGGTGGTCGGACACGCCATCGGTCCACGGCCTGGGTGACTGGCTCACCAACGCGGGACGCATCCTCGGCCTGCTCGCCGGCTACGGGGTGGTCGTGCTGGTCGCGCTCATGGCCCGGCTGCCGCCGCTGGAACGGGGGATCGGCACCGACCGGCTGGCCCGCTGGCACGCGATGGGCGGCCGCTACGTCGTCAGCGTGATCGTCGCGCACGCCCTGCTCATCATCTGGGGCTATGCGGTCACCGCGCACCAGGGACTGGTCAGCGAGGCGAGCACCCTGCTGACCTCCTACCCGGACGTCCTGATGGCGACGGTAGCCGGGTTCCTGTTCCTGGGTATCGGCCTGGTGTCTGCCCGCGCGGCGCGCCGCCGCCTGTCCTACGACACCTGGTATCACCTGCATTTCTACACATACCTGGCGGTCGCGCTGGCGTTCAGCCATCAGTTCGCCGACGGCGCCTCCTTCATCAGCAGCCTCAAGGCGCGCTTCGTCTGGTCGCTGCTGTACGCGTCCGTCGCCGCCCTGCTGGTCTGGTACCGGGTCATCAGCCCGCTGCGCAGCTCGGCCCGTCACCGGTTCCACGTCCTGGCCCTCCGCCGCGAGGCACCGGACGTGGTGTCCGTCTACATCGGCGGCCAGCACCTGGATGAGCTCCAGGCCGGTCCCGGGCAGTTCTTCCGCTGGCGGTTCCTTGCCCCCGGCATGTGGTGGTCCTCGCATCCGTACTCGCTGTCCGCGGCGGCTCGTCCCGACGTCATGCGGATCACCGTCAAGGACCGCGGCGACCACAGCGGCGCGGTGCGCCGGCTCCGCCCCGGGACCCGGGTCATCGCGGAGGGACCGTACGGGGCGTTCACCCCGGCCGGGCACGGCCGCCGGGTCCTGCTGCTGGCCGGCGGGGTAGGCATCACGCCGCTGCGCGCGATGTTCGCGACGCTTCCCGGTGAGGTCACCCTCATCTACCGGGCGAGCAGCCGGGAGGATGTCGTGTTCGGTCCCGAGCTGGACGCTATCGCCCGGGACCGCGGGGCGGCGGTGCACTACCTGATCGGGTCGCGGTCCCGGCTCGGGGCGGATCCGCTCACCGCCGACCGGCTGCTGTCGATCGTGCCCGGGCTGCACCGCTACGACGTCTACGTGTGCGGGCCGGCCGGCATGACCGAATCGGCGATCGGCGCCCTGACCGCGGCAGGAGTGCCGCGTGGGCACATCCACCACGAGTCCTTCGAATTCTGAGCCCCGCTGGACTGGAACCGCTGCATTCCGGGCCCCGTATTCAGCGCACGGGCGCATCCGAAGCCAGCCTGACCTGCGAACGATGAACGGAGGAAGCCGATGCGCCGGGTAGTGCTTGCCCTCGGCGGTACGATCGCCGGCCTGGTCATGCTGCTGTCGTTCCGGACCCACATGGGCTCGGCCGCGGTGGCGGGGGTACCGGGCGCGGCGGGAAAGACGGGGGGGACGTCGGCGTCCGGGACCGGCGGCTCGGCGGGCTCCGCGGGCTCGGCGGGCTCGGCGGGCTCGGCGGGCTCGGCGGGCTCGGGCGGTGGCGCGGCCGCGGCCGCGCCGGCCCCCGTCAGTGCGGGCTCGGGGACCGGGACCGCGGTAACCGGGAACGTCATCATGACGGGTTACGGTCCGACCCAGGTGCAGGTGACCCTCAACGCCGGGAAGATCGTCAAGGTCACCGTGCTGCAGCAGACCGACGACGGCGTCAACAGCCAGATGATCGACGCCCGCGCCCTCCCCCTGCTCAAAAACGAGACCCTGACGGCGCAGAGCGCGAAGATCAACGCCGTTTCCGGGGCCAGCTACACCAGCGCCGGCTACATCAAGTCGCTGCAGAGCGCGCTGGACAAGGCCCGCGCGTCGTGACCGGCGTGACCGGCGTGACCGGCGTGACCGGCGTGACTACCCTAAAGGTGGCTGGCCCGGGGGCGATGAGTCCGGCCGCGATCGCTATCGGCAGCCCGGCCGAGCGGCTCCGCCACGCGGAGCACGTCATGGGCACGGTGTTCTCCTTCGACATCCCGGCGGCGGCCGCCCCGGTGCTGCCGCAGGCGGTGCGCTGGCTGCACTGGGTGGACGCCACGTTCTCGGCCTACCGCGACGATAGTGACGTCAGCCGGTTTGGCCGCGGCGAGCTCACCCTGGCGCAGTGCGCGCTGGAACTCGCCGAGGTCATCGGGGAGTGCGCGGCGATCCGCGAGCTGAGCGACGGCTACTTCACCGACTGGCCCGGCGGCCGGTTTGATCCGTCAGGGCTGGTCAAGGGGTGGGCAATCGAGCGGGCGGCCATCATGCTGAGCGCCGCCGGCTTCACCGGGCACTGCGTCAACGGTGCCGGCGACATGCAGTGCACCGGTGAGCCGGAGCCCGGGCAGCCGTGGCGCGTCGGCATCGCGCACCCGCTGCGTCCCTCCGCGCTGGCCGCCGTCATTACCGGGCGTGATATCGCGGTCGCCACCTCCGGGACGGCCGAACGCGGCGCCCACATCGTCAACCCCCGGACCGGGCGGCCCGCCACGGAACTGGCCAGCGTCACCGTGATCGGCCCGAGGGCGGCCACGGCCGACGCCTACGCGACCGCCGCGTTCGCGATGGGCCCGGCCGCCCGGCAGTGGGTCGAGAGCCTGGAGGGGTACGAGGCCCTCGGCATTGCCCCGGACGGTGCCACCTGGCAGACCGGCGGCCTCGGCGCCTACACGACGCCCGGCTGAGCGCCCGAGGGCCGGAGCCGGCCGGGCCGCCGGTAAGATCGGAACGGTCAGCCGCCTGCCGGCCGGGGGAGCCAGGATTAATGCGGTCGGCCACGATCTCACAACCATTCGGCACGCCAAACCGTCAATAGAGTCGTTAGCGGACATGGGCCGGCACTGAAGAGTAGGCTCCGGTACGACTCAGAATGGCTTGGCTAATCACTCTCTGGCTACGGGGGCCGGTGTGACGGGTGCGAACGTCGGTTTGGCTCACGATTCGGACTGCCGTCTCCTACTGCCCGCGGACGACGCCGAATCGCCCGAGGTGACCATTCTTATCCCGGCGGCGAACGAGGAACTCACCATCACAGACTTCGTGGCGTGGTGCCACGAAGGTCTGCGTGAAGCCGGTGCGGTGGGCGAGATCCTCATCGTCGACAGCTCGTCGGATCGCACCGCCGAGTTCGCTCTCGCGGGCGGCGCGCGTGTCCTCAGGGCTCCCCGGCGAGGGCTCGGCCGCGCCTATATCGACGCATTGCCGTACGTGCGCGGCAAATACGTGATTATGGGTGACGCCGACTGCACATACGACTTCCGAAAGCTGGCGCCCTTCATCGACGCGATGCGCAGCGGCACCGAGTACGCGATGGGCTCGCGCTGGAAAGGCTCTATCGAGTCAGGAGCGATGCCCGCTCTGCATCGCCACCTGGGCACGCCCGCCACAACCTGGATCCTCAACCGTCTCTACGGCAGCCACTTCAGTGATATCCATTGCGGCATGCGGGGCATTACCCGGGACGCGCTGTGCCGCATGGGCCTCACGGCCCAGTCGTGGGAGTACGCCTCCGAGATGGTGCTGAAGTCGGTCCGCATGGGGCTGCGGACCACGGAAGTGCCGGTCACCTTCTACAAGGACCGTGACGGCCGCCTTTCGCATCATAAGCGCTCGGGCTGGCTCTCCCCGTTCCGCGCCGCGTGGATCAATCTGCGGGCCATGTTCATCCACGGCGCGGAATTCTTCCTGTTCAAGCCCGGCATCGGGCTTTTCGCCCTGGGCCTGCTGCTCACCCTGCCGCTAAGCTTCGGCGGGATCACGATAGGCCCGGTGACGTTCAACCTCTACTGGATGCTGATCGGCCTGACCCTGTCGGTGCTGGGCCTGCAGAGCATCTATTTCGGCTGCCTCGCTCATGTTTTTCTTGATTACACTGGTGCGGCACGGCGACGGTGGCGGCGGATATTCCGCTACACAAACGCGGTGGTCACCAGCGGACTGCTGTTCACGCTCGGGTTCGTGCTGGCCGCGGCCGTGCTCGTGCATTACGTGACCCACGATTTCTCGCTGCCGAATCCTTCTTCCGCTCTCGACCATCTTGGCATCATCGGGCTGCTATTCATGATTATCGGCTTTTCGACGTTCTGTTTCACCCTGCTTCTGCACGCCACCGACGTGCGCTACGGAGAGAAGGACGATGGCTGACACCGACGTCGCCCGGGACACGGCGTTCGGCCAGGAAGGCAAGACCACGACCGTCGATCGGGCCGGGGTCTGGCTATCGGGCCACCAGATCCGGCGGACGGTCGGCGGCATCGAGGGCAAGGACGTCGGCGACTTCGGCTGCGGCTTCCAGGCGACCTACATGCGCACGGTGCTCGCTCAGGTCGGGTCGGCGACGCTGGTCGACATCGCACTGGCCGACGACCTGAAGTCACGGCCGAACGTCACGGCGATCGAGGGAACGCTTCCCGGTATCCTTCAGGACCTGCCCGATCGGTCACTCGATGTGATCTTGTCGATGTCCGTGCTGGAGCACTTGTGGGAACCCGGCCAGACCCTGGCGCATTTCCGGCGACTGCTGCGGCCCGCGGGCGTGTGCGCCGTCAACGTACCGTCCTGGCGGGGCAAGCGGGCATTGGAGTTCTCGGCGTTCCGCCTGGGTCTGTCGCCGGCGAGCGAGATGGACGACCACAAGAGATATTACGATCCGCGTGACCTGTGGCCGCTGCTGGTGGCGGCCGGTTTCATGCCGCACGGGATTCGCTGCTTCAAGCACAAGCTCGGATTGAACACATTCGCCGTATGCAAGGTCGATCCAGTAGGGACCTGAATGACATTCTCCAAGTCCTTCGTCGAGGAGTCGGTCGACGTTCTGACGTCGATCGATACCGACATGGTCGAGCAACTGGCCGAGGGCCTGGCGGCCGTACGGGAACGCGATGGCCGCCTGTTCATCCTGGGCGTCGGTGGTTCAGCGGGCCACGCGTCGCACGCCGTCAACGATTTCCGCAAGATCTGCGACTTCGAGGCATACACCCCGACCGACAACGTGTCCGAACTCACCGCGCGCACGAACGACGAGGGCTGGGACACCACCTTCGCCGAGTGGCTCAAGGGGTCACGGCTCTCCGGCCGCGATGCGCTGCTCATCTTCTCCGTCGGTGGCGGCAACGCGGAGAAGGGCGTGTCGGCTAACCTGGTCGCCGCGCTCCGGCTGGCCCGCGAGCGCGGAACCCCGATCTTTGGCGTCGTGGGCCGCGACGGTGGCACGACGGCCCGGCTGGCCGACGCCTGCGTGGTCATCCCGCCGCTCTACGCCGACCACATCACCCCGCATACCGAGGGCCTGTGCGCGGTGGTGTGGCACCTGCTGGTGTCGCATCCGGCGCTGGCCCGGACGGCGACGCGATGGGAGTCACTGCGGTGAGCCGGCGATCCATCCGGACGGTCTGTGTCGTCGGCGGCGCCGGATTCATCGGCGGCCATTTCGCCGACCGTTTGCTGGCCAGCGACGGATGCGAAAAGCTCACCGTGTACGACAACTTCTCGTCCGGGCGCGAATGGCATCTGGCCGCGCACCGGGCCGATGCACGTCTCACGGTGATCAAAGGTGACGTGCGGGACCTGGACCATCTCGTGGCCGCGGTTGACGGGCACGACACGGTGATCCACCTCGCGTCGAATCCGGATATCGCGCGGGCGATGACCGACCCGGCGGTCGACTTCGACCAGGGCACGCTGCTCACCCATCACGTGGCCGAAGCCGCCCGCCGTGGTGGCGTCGAGCTGGTGCTCTACGCGTCCGGCAGCGGCGTGTACGGCGATCTCGGCCACCACGAGGCGGCGGAGGATTACGGGCCGCTGATTCCCGTGTCGACCTATGGAGCGAGCAAGCTCGCGGGTGAAGCCCTGCTGGCGTCCTACGCGGCGATGTTCGGCCTCACGGCGCGGGCGTTCCGCTTCGGCAACGTTGTCGGGCCGCGCCAGACCCATGGCGTGGGCTTCGACTTCATCCGGCGTCTGCTCGACGATCCGGACCGCCTGCGCATTCTGGGTGACGGCCGGCAAAGTAAGTCCTATATCCACGTGGACGATGTCATCGAAGCCGTCCTGCACGCGGCGGGCCTGGCTAAGAAGCCCTACGCGGTGTTCAACGTGGCGACCGGTGATTACGTCACGGTCACCGAGATCGCCGAGCTCGCCGTGGACGTCGTCGGACTACCCGCCGGGGGCACGCAGTTCGACTACACGGGCGGGGACCGCGGCTGGAAGGGCGATGTGCCGGTCGTCCGCATCAATACCGACCGCATCCGCGCGCTGGGCTGGAAGAACCAGCGCACCGGGCGGCAGGCTCTGCGGGCATCGATGGGTTCCATGCTCGCCGACGCGCGTGCGGGGCGGTTCGACGGGTGATCGCGACCCGCGGCCGCCCGGCTGTCTTCCTCGATCGGGACGGCGTGCTCAACGAGGCGCTGGTCCGGGGCGGCGTCCCAACCCCGCCGCGATCGCTGGAAGAGTTCCGCGTTCTGCCCGGTGTGGCCAGGGCGTGCGCGGACCTGAAGCGGGCTGGCTTCGTCCTCGTGGTGGTGACCAATCAGCCAGATGTCGCCCGGGGCACGCTGACCGCCGCCGAGGTCGACCGGATGCACGAACGGTTGCGCAGCCTCGTTCCGGTGGATGAGATCTGCGTATGCATGCACGACGACTGCGACGCCTGCGGGTGCCGCAAGCCACAGCCAGGTATGCTGCTGGACGCCGCGGACCGGCTGAGCCTCGATCTGGGCCGCAGCGCCAGCGTCGGGGACCGCTGGCGCGACGTCGAAGCGGCCCAGCGTGCCGGGGTGAGGGCCATTTACGTCGAGCGTCACTACGACGAGCCGGCCCCGGTCGGTGCGGACGTGGCCGTCGCAGACCTGGCCGAGGCCGCAGCATGGATCCGGGGGCAAGAATGGGCGACGGAGGGCCACAGGCATGACTGATCTGCGACTCAAAACCGTGAAGATCTTTGCGGACGGCGCCGACCTCCCATCACTGCTTGCCCTGGCCGACCAGCCGCACATCGCGGGGTTTACGACCAACCCGACGCTGATGCGCCAATGCGGCGTCAGTGACTACGAAGGCTTTGCCCGCAAGCTGCTCGAGCACATCACCGGCCGGCCGATCTCGTTCGAGGTCTTCGCCGATGATCACGATGAGATGCTGCGCCAGGCTCGCCTGATCGCGTCGTGGGGCAGCAACGTCTACGTAAAGATCCCCGTCACCGACACGCGCGGGCAGAGCACCGCCGCCGTCGTGCGGGAACTGACCGATTCCGGCGTGCGAGTGAATGTGACCGCGCTGATGACGCTGAGCCAGGTCGAGGCCGTCACGTCCACGCTCGCCGGTGGTTCCCCGGCGGTCATCTCGGTGTTCGCCGGCCGCGTCGCGGACACGGGGCGGGATCCGCTCCCGCTGATGAGGGCGGCACTTGAGGCGATTGCCCCCTATCCCGAGCTTGAACTGCTGTGGGCCAGCCCGCGAGAGATCCTCAACGTGCGGCAGGCGGACGACCTCGGCGTCCACATCATCACCGTGACGCACGACCTGCTGAAGAAGCTGGCGCTGCTGGGCCGGGACCTCGACGCCTTCTCGCTGGAAACGGTGCGCATGTTCCACGACGACGCCGCGACCGCGGGCTATCTCCTGTGAGCGTCCCGGATCGCGCGATCCGCGCCGACCGATCGGAAGCTCTGGACCCTGGCGACTGGGACCATCACTGGAATGCCTACGGGGAGGCGGCCGAGGGCAGCCCGGCCAACGTCTACCGCCGTCAGCTGGTGTTGCGCCTGCTGGGCAGGCCACCCGCCGGTGCGGCGGTGCTGGATATCGGCAGCGGGCAGGGCGAGTTCGCCATCCACCTGCGGGAGATGTACCCGGACCTGGCGGTATGGGGAGTTGAGTACAGTTCGGCCGGCGTCGAACGCAGCCGTGCTGCCGCCGCCGCGCGCGGCGCCGAGGTCAGCTTCAGCCAGCTTGACCTGCTGCAGCCGGTGACGCTCGGCCCCGGTCAGCCGGCCGCGGAGTACGCCGTGTGTTCGGAGGTTCTTGAGCATGTCGCCGAGCCCGTGCGGTTGCTCCGTAACGCAAAGAGCCTGCTCGCACCCGGCTGCCGGGTGATCGTCACCGTGCCGGGAGGTCCGCGCTCCGCCTTCGACCGGCACATCGGCCATCATCGGCACTTCACGGCCGCAGGCCTGCGCGGCGTGCTCACCGACGCGGGCTTTGCCGTCGAGCGTGTGCAGCGCGCGGGGTTTCCCTTCTTCAACCTCTATAAGCTGGCCGTTATCGCGCGGGGCCGCCGTCTCATTGCCGACGTCGAGGACCGCGCGCCGGGCGCGGCGCCGTCCAGAGCCGAGCTGACCGCGGCGCGTCTCTTCGACCTGGGATTCAGGCACAGTCGCGACGACTTCCCGCTCGGCTGGCAGATGGCGGCCGTCGCGCGCGTCCGGCAGGCGGACCTCACGTGATCATCACGCGGGCTCCGCTCCGGATCACCCTCGGCGGCGGAGGCACCGATCTGCCGTCGTACTACGAGGACTTCGGCGGTTTCGTGCTGTCCGCCGCCATCTCGAAATACATCTTCATTGCGATCAACCGGACGTTCACGCCGGACTACTTCCTGAAGTACTCGGCGCTCGAGCGCGTCCAGCGCCCGGAGCAGATCGAGCACCCGATCGTCCGCGAGGTGCTGCTCGCCCACGACGTCGGCCCGTCCGTCGAAATCGTCAGCATGGCCGACATCCCGTCCGGTACCGGCCTCGGCTCGTCGGGGGCCTTCACCGTGGGACTGCTCCGCGCCGTCCACGCTTTCCGCCGTGACCACGTGGGAGCAGGCGACCTGGCCAAAGAGGCCTGCGCCATCGAGATCGACCGCCTCAGCAGGCCGGTTGGCAAGCAGGACCAGTACGTGGCCGCATTCGGTGGCCTCAAATGCTTCAGCTTCAGGCCCGATGGTCAGGTCGAGGCGTCGCGGCTCGGTGTATCCACGGAGACGCTTTATGACCTCGAGGAACACCTGCTGATGTTCTTCACCGGCTATTCCCGCGACGCGGACCGGGTCCTGGCTGAGCAGAAGGTGCGGTCGGAGGGCGGCGACGCCTCGATGATCGACAACCTGCACTTCGTCAAGGAACTCGGCCTGCGCAGCAAGGCCGCTCTTGAGCAGGGCGACACCGAGGGTTTCGCCCTGCTCATGCACGAGCACTGGGAGCATAAGAAGAAGCGTTCGACGTCGATGTCGAACGGCCATATCGACCGCTGGTACCAGCTCGGCCGCGATAGCGGGGCGCTGGGAGGCAAGCTGGTGGGCGCCGGGGCGGGTGGTTTCCTGCTCTTCTACACCCGGGACCAGCACGCGCTCCGGCAGGCGATGGCGGCCGAGGGACTCACTGAAGTCCGTTTCGCCTTCGATCACGACGGCAGCACCGTCATCGCCCGTAACTAGGTCCGGCGATGCAATGCGTGATTCTGGCCGGCGGTCTCGGGACCCGCATGTGGCCCGAGGCCAGGACCATCCCGAAGACGCTGCTGCCCATCGCGGGAACGCCGTTCGCGGCGTGGCAGCTGTCGTGGCTGGCGCGGTCCGGGATCGACTCGGTCGTGTACTGCGTGGGATATCTCGGTCAGATGATCCGCGATCACGTCGGTGACGGCGCGCCCTGGGGGCTGTCGGTTCGCTACGTTGACGAGGGCGATGATCTGCGGGGTACGGCGGGTGCGCTGCGGCTCGCCTATGACGAGGGGGCGCTGGAGCAGGACTTCCTTGTTCTCTACGGCGATTCCTGGCTGCAGATCGATCCGGCCCGGGTGCTGCGGGCGGCACGTGAGCGCCGCGAGCCAGCGCTGATGACGGTATTCCGTAACGATGGGCGCTGGGACGGCAGCAACGTGGTGCTCGAAGGCATGCGCATCGCCCGCTACGCGAAGGGATTGGCCACGCCTCCGCCGCAGATGCGCTGGATTGACTACGGGCTGCTCGCATTCCGCCGCGAGGTCATCGGGGAACGAGTCCCGGCCGGCGGGCCGGCCGACCTCGCCCCGGTGTGCAGCGAACTCGCCGGCGATGGCCTGCTGGCGGGGTTCGAGGTCCGCCGGCGATTCTATGAGATCGGCTCCGCCGCCGGACGCGACGAGCTCGAAGCTGTGCTGACGGCCGGGCGCAGGCCATGACGCTGGCCGGGAGCCGAGACCAGCCGGTGGGCGGGAGGATTTTGCCGGGCGCGGGCGCGGTGCGGCGTTCGATGCCTCTCGTGGCCGGACTTGGTGTCCTGGCCGGTACCTCCTACGTGACGCTGGTTCTCGCTGGCCGCCTGCTGGGCGCGGCCTCATTCGCGGGGATATCCGTTCTCTACGTCCTGATCAGCAGTTTCGCGACCGGGCTGTTCCTGCCGGTCGAGCAGGAGATCGCGCGCCGGCGAGGTCACGAACGCGGATCGGCGACCTTCGACCCCGGTCTGGTCCGGCGCGCGGTTGGGGCCAGCCTGGTGACCGCGATCGCGATCTGCCTCATCGCCGTCGCGGCCCGCCCCGTGTCGCTGCGGCTGCTGGGCGGGAGCTGGGACCTGCTGGGCGCGCTATGCGTAGCGCTGCCGGGCTACGCGTGCTGCTTCGTGTCGCGCGGCGTTTTCGCGGGCAGCAGGGAACTCTGGCGGTACGGGCTGCAGCTAGCCGTGGAGGGCGGCTTCCGGCTGGCGGGCATGCTGTGGCTGGTGGTCATCGGCGCGCACAGCGTGGCCGCGGTCGGCTGGCTCTTCGCCGCCGCTCCATGGATCGCGCTGGCCGCGTCATTCGCCGGGCGGACAGCTCAGCTGCCGGGGGCGACGGTGACCATTGTCCGGGGTGGCCCGCTCGGGGCGGCCCTCGGGCTGCTGCTGATCAGTTCGCTCGCCGCCCAGTTGCTGGTCAACGCGGGCCCCGTGATCATTCAGTTGCTCGCCACGCCCGCCGAGCGAGCGCGGGCCGGGGCGTTCCTGGCCGCTCTCGTGTTGGTGCGCATACCGGTGTTCCTTTTCACCGCCGTTCAGCCGAGCTTCCTGCCTGCCATGGCCATGCACTCGGCCGTGGACCGGAAGGCGGACTTCGTCGCCCTGACGAGGCGGGTTCTCACCGCCTGCCTGGTCCTGACGGTCGTCAGCACGGTCGTGGCCGCGGCTGCGGGCCCGGCGCTGATCCGGCTCCTGTTCGGCTTCCGGGACGGGGTGGGCGCGGTCACCTTCCTGGCCATGGGCGTCTCGGTCGGCCTGTGCCTGGTGGCCATGATCCTCGCGCAAGCTTTGCTCGGGCGGGGGATGCACGCGTGGACCATGGCCGGATGGCTGATCGGATTGGCCGCGCTGCTGGCCGCTACCACGCTGCCGGGCAGTGCGGTCGACCGGGCCACGATCGGCTTCCTGGTGGGGACCGCCGCGGCCGCCGGCACCTACGCCGTACTGCTGGCCACCGCACTGCGACGGTGGCCCTCATCCGTCCCCGTCAACCCGGTCACCCAGCCCCGGCCGCCGTATTCGGCCAATCCGGCGCCATAGCCTTCTCGAGGTGCAGAGTTGAACTACTCCATGCTCAATCCGGGTGAATGCGTGGCGGCCCTGCTGCTGCTGGCCGTGGGTGCCGGCCTGATGCTGGTCGCGCAGCGGCGCAACTGGCGGCCCTCGCTGATGCTGGCGATCTGCACCGCCGTGGTACTGCGGCTGGTGATGCTGGCCCTCGCCTATCGCGTGCGCCCGTGGGATCTCGCGTATGACTTCCAGAACGTGGGCTACGCGACCTTGCACCACCATGACCCGATCTTGTTCACGGCACCGGTGGTCCGCTGGAGCTACCTGCCGGTCTATGACTTCGTGCTGGCCGCTGCGTACTGGGCGCATATACATTTTGGCGTCTCCTGGCTCATCACCGCCCGGATCCCGTCCATCGCGGCTGACGTCGGCGTGACCGTGCTGGTCGGCACGGTGGCCGGCGCCGCGGGTGAGCGGGCGGAGCTGCGCCGGTTCCAGTACGCGTGCAATCCGCTGTCCATTCTGGTGTGCGCCATCCACGGCCAGGTCGATCCGGCGTGCCTGCTGTTCTCGCTCGCCGCGTTCGCCGTCGTGCTGCGGGCCGGCCCGCAGATTTCCGGCCGGGCCGCCGCCGCCGCCGGCCTCCTGCTCGGCCTGGGTATCGGAGCAAAGACCTGGCCCGTGCTGTTCGCCCCGGCTCTGTGGCTCGCGCTGCCGTCCATGCGCCGCCGCTGGCAGTTCGCCGCCACCACCGGCGGGCTCCTTGCGCTGCTGTTCGTCTCGATGCCGCTCACCGTGGGCACTCCGGTCGGCAAGCTCCCCTATCTGGCCAGAATAATGACCTACTACCACCCGCCGATCGGGAGCTGGGGCTGGGCCGGGGTGTGGGTGGCCTTCCACCCGACCAGGCTGTCGACCACCGCTGATCCGTTGTGGATCAACGTGGGTTCGTACGGCGCGAAACTCGCTGTCCTTGGCGCCGTGCTCGCGGTGTGGTGGTGGCGGCGCGCCCACCCCCTCGATATCGCGACCGCGACCACGACCGCGCTGCTGGCCATTACGCCGGCCTTTGGCACTCAGTACCTGCTCTGGCAGGCTCCGACGCGTATCGCCTACCCGTCACCGCTGGCGATCCCGCTGCAGATCGTCCTCGGCGCTTACGCCGCAATGCTGTATCTGCCCATGTCCATGCTGACCTGGGCGCACTGGCAGTCCGTCGACAAGATCATGATGGTGGTCAGCCTCGGGGTGATTGCGTTCATGATTGCCGCCCTGCCGTGGGGCCGGCGGGTGTGGCACCGGCCGGCGGAAGAGCTCCCCGTGCCCGAATGCACCAGTGATCCGGCGACGGCCTAGACATCCCATGGCCGCCTCCCGCACGCCGTGGTATTTCGGGGCACGGACGCTGGCCGGCCCGCCGTAGAGTTACTGCGTGGCAGATCCGGCAACCTACCGGCCGGCCCCGGGCTCCATTCCGGAGTCGCCCGGGGTCTACAGGTTCCGTGACGCGCGCGGCCGGGTGATCTACGTGGGGAAGGCCAAGTCCCTGCGGCAGCGGCTGAACTCGTACTTCGCGGACTTTGCCAGCCTGCACCCGCGGACTCAGGCCATGCTGACGTCGGCGGCCTCGGTCGACTGGACCGTCGTCAGCACCGAGGTGGAGGCCCTCCAGCTCGAGTACTCCTGGATCAAGGAATTCGATCCCCGGTACAACGTCAAGTACCGGGACGACAAGAGCTACCCGTACCTCGCGGTCACCATGAGCGAGGAGTATCCCCGGGTCATGGTGATGCGGGGCGCCAAGCGCAAGGGCACCCGGTACTTCGGGCCCTACTCGCACGCCTGGGCGATCCGGGACACGGTGGATACCCTGCTCCGGGTGTTCCCGGTCCGGACCTGCTCGGCCGGGGTGTTCAAGCGGGCCGGGCAGATCGGCCGGCCCTGCCTGCTCGGCTACATCGGCAAATGCTCGGCCCCGTGCGTGCAGCGGGTGAGCGCGGCCGAGCACCGCACGCTGGCCGAGGATTTCTGCGACTTCATGGCCGGGCAGACCGTGCGGTTCAGCCGCCGGATCGAGGCAGAGATGCGGCAGGCCGCCGCGGCCGAGGAGTACGAGCGCGCCGCGCGGCTCCGCGACGACCTGCGCGCGCTGGAGCGGGCGCTGGAAAAGCAGGCCGTCGTGCTGGGGGACGGGACCGACTGCGACGTCATCGCCCTGGCCGAGGACCAGCTCGAAGCGGCCGTGCAGATCTTCTACGTCCGCGACGGCCGGGTGCGCGGCCAGCGCGGCTGGGTGCTGGAAAAGGTCGAGGATGTGACGACCGGCGAACTGGTCGAGAACTTCCTCGGCCAGGTGTACGGGGAGACGCCGGTGAACGCGCCCGACAGTGGCCCCGGCGCCACCGACGGCCCTGGCAGCGGCGTTCCCCGCGAGATCCTGGTGCCCGTGCGGCCGCCCGAGCCGGAGACGGTCGCGGAATGGCTGGCCGTCCGCCGCGGCGGTCCCGTCAACCTGCGGGTGCCGCGCCGCGGCGACAAGAAGGCGCTGCTGGACACGGTCGAGCGCAACGCCATGGGGGCGCTGGCGCTGCACAAGACCCGCCGGGCCAGCGACCTGACCACCCGGAGCCGCGCCCTGCACGAGATTCAGGAAGCCCTCGGCCTGGACGACGCGCCGCTGCGGATCGAGTGCTATGACGTGTCCAACCTGCAGGGCACGAACGTCGTGGCGTCCATGGTCGTGTTCGAGGACGGCCTGGCGCGCAAGAGCGAGTACCGCCGGTTCGCCGTCCGCGGCGACGATGGCACCGACGACATCTCCGCTATCTCCGAGGTGATCACCCGCCGGTTCCGGCGCTACCTGGACGAACGCGAGGAAACCGGGGAACTGGACATCCTGGGAGATCCCGAGCAGGATCCAGAGGTCAACGCCGCCGAACGGGACGCGGCGATGCGCCAGCGCAAGTTCGCGTATCCGCCCAATCTGGTGGTCGTCGACGGCGGCCCGGCGCAGGCGGACGCGGCCTGGCGGTCCCTGAGCGATCTGAGCATCGAGGACGTCGCCGTGTGCGGGCTGGCCAAGCGCCTGGAAGAGGTCTGGCTGCCGGGGGAGGAGTTCCCGGTGATCCTGCCGCGCAGCAGCGAGGGGCTCTACCTGCTGCAGCGGGTCCGGGACGAGGCGCACCGGTTCGCGATCACCTACCATCGGCAGAAGCGGTCCCAGGCCTTCACCGCGAGCGCGCTCGACGATATCGCCGGCCTCGGGCCGGCCCGGCGGGCGGCCCTGCTCAAGCGGTTCGGCTCGGTCCGCAAGCTGTCCGCGGCGACCCCGGCGGAGATTGCGGCGGTGCCCGGAATCGGGACGCGCCTGGCCGAGACCATCGCCGCCGCGCTGCACACTACGGGGGAGGCCCAGTGAATCCGGTACGGGAGCCGGTACGGGAGCACGGCGGGGCCGCGGCCGCCGCTCCGGACGATCCGGTCGCGCCGGACATCGTCGTCATCACCGGCATGTCCGGCGCGGGACGCAGCACGGCCGCCAAGTCGCTGGAGGACCTCGGCTGGTTCGTGGTGGACAACCTGCCGCCTGGGCTGCTGCCCACCATGGTCGACCTGGCCGAGCGGTCCAACGGCGCGGTGCCGAAGATCGCCGCCGTGGTCGACGTGCGCAGCCGCGCGTTCACCACGGACCTGAAGTCCTCGATCGACGGCCTCGGCGCGCGTGGCGTGGCCTCCCGCATCGTGTTCCTGGAAGCGGCCGACGAGACCCTGGTCCAGCGGTTCGACAGCGTGCGCCGGCCGCATCCGCTGCAGTCCAGTGGGCGGGTGGTGGACGGGATCGCCGCGGAGCGGGAGCTGCTGCGCGACGTGCGGGGCGAGGCCGACCTGATCCTCGACACCTCCCGGCTCAACGTGCACGAGCTGCGCGGGCGGATGCGGGACTTCTTCGGCGGGCGCTCGGTGCGGGGGCCGCGGGTCAGCATCGTGTCGTTCGGTTACAAACACGGGCTCCCGGTGGATGCGGACCTCGTGGTGGACTGCCGGTTCCTGCCGAATCCGCACTGGATCCCGGAGCTGGCTCCGATGACCGGCCTGGATGAGCCGGTCCGGGAGTACGTGCTGAGCCGTCCGGGGGCGCAGGAATTCCTCAAGGCGTACTTCGCGGCGCTGGAGGTGCTGCTGGCCGGCGACGAGCGCGAGGGCAAGCACTTCGTGACCCTGGCGGTCGGGTGCACCGGGGGCAAGCACCGCAGCGTGGCCATCGCCGAGTATCTCGCGGCACAGCTGAGCGACGAGGGGTCCGACGTCCGGGTCACCCACCGGGACCTCGGGCGTGAATGAGGGCCGCGGGTGGGTGAGGCGGCCGGGGGAACGGTGCCCGGGGCAACGGGGCCCGAAACGATGGCGGCTGGAGTGACGGCGCCCAAAGTGGTGGCGCTAGGCGGCGGGCACGGGCTGGCCGCGTCGCTGTCCGCGCTGCGGCGGCTCAGCAGCGACCTTACCGCCATCGTGACGGTGGCCGACGACGGCGGGTCGAGCGGCCGGCTGCGCCGCCAGTATGGCGTGCTGCCGCCCGGCGACCTGCGGATGGCCCTGGCCGCGCTGTGCGGCGACGACGACTGGGGGACGACGTGGAGCCGGGTCGTCCAGCACCGGTTCGGCGGCGACGGCGAGCTTTCGGGCCACGCGGTGGGCAACCTGCTGATCGTCGCGCTCTGGGAACTGCTCGGGGACACGGTCGAGGGCCTGGACTGGGTGGGCCGCCTGCTGGGGACGCGCGGCCGGGTGCTGCCGATGGCCTCGGTCCCGCTGGACATCGTGGCCGAGGTGGAGGGCGCCGATCCGGCGCGCCCGGACGAGATCTCCCGGGTCCGCGGCCAGGACGCATGCGCGTCCACCCCCGGCCGGGTGCGGTCGATCTCGCTGCTGCCGGACGATCCGCCGGCCGTTCCGGCCGCGGTCGCCGCGGTCATGGAGGCAGACTGGGTGGTGCTCGGCCCGGGGTCGTGGTTCACTAGCGTGCTACCGCATCTGCAGGTGCCCGAGCTGGCCTCGGCGCTGCGGGGGACGTCGGCGCACCGCCTGGTGGCGCTCAACCTGGCACCGCAGCCTGGGGAGACGGGCGGTTTTTCCCCGCACAAGCACCTGGAGGTCCTGGCCGGGCATTCGCCGGGACTGGAGTTCGACGTGGTCCTCGCCGACACCTCAGCGGGCGAGGCGGCCGGTGACGCGGTGGCGGACCTGGAGAAGGCCGCCGGGGCCCTGGGTGCACAGCTCGTCCTCGCGGACGTCGCCGTGGCCGACGGAACACCCAGGCATGATCCGGTGCTCCTGTCGAGGGCCTATGCGGACATCTTCGACGGCCGCCGGAGCGTGTTACCGCGAGCACCACAGCGGGGCGCCAAGCTCAGCAGCGGGTGATGGACAGAGGACGGACCGCAGGTCCGACCGCCAAGCGACCCGGGTCTCCGGCCCGGTGAGCGGTAATTTACCGGATATCTTCGGCAGGTTAGGGACAGAGGACGGACCGCAGGTCCGACCGCCCAGCGACCCGGGTCTCCGGCCCGGTGAGCG
>Ga0181521_10000967_pt1 | contig 35543 bp, 31 predicted proteins | sample PEATcosm2014_Bin_32_FD_119764 | JGI IMG/M metagenome (GOLD analysis project Ga0181521, IMG submission 119764) | Peatland microbial communities from MTU Mesocosm Facility, Houghton, MI, USA - PEATcosm2014_Bin02_60_metaG | ecosystem: Environmental > Terrestrial > Soil > Wetlands > Peat | place...
CTCAACGACATGGTGTACAACCGCTGCGTGGGGACGCGCTACTGCTCGAACAATTGCCCCTACAAAGTGCGGCGATTCAATTTCTACCTGTTTTCGGATTTCGAAACTCCCAGCCTCAAGCTGCAGCGCAACCCGGATGTGACCGTGCGCAGCCGCGGCGTCATGGAAAAATGCACCTACTGCGTGCAGCGCATCAACGCGGCCAAGATCGACGCCGAAAAGCAGAACCGCAAGGTGAAGGACGGCGAGATCCAGACCGCCTGCCAGGCCACCTGCCCGGCCGAGGCGATTGTCTTCGGCGACATCAACGACCCCAACAGCCGGGTATCGAAAATGAAAGCCGAGCAACGGAACTACGGGATGCTGGCCGACCTGAACACCCGGCCGCGCACCACCTACCTGGCGGCGCTACGCAACCCCAACCCGGAGATTGAGGACTAGGCATCGCGATGGCAGACGACCAACAAATCGTAGTCGAAAGGCCCGCACCGGGCGAAATCATCGCTCCGGGCTATACCTTCGGCACCATCACGGATCAGATTTCGAGCGTGGTGCTGACCCGGAAGACGCCGCTGTTCTGGTTCGCGGCCTTCGGTCTTGGCGGCTCGCTGCTGATGCTCTTCCTGCTGGCGGTGACCGTTCTGCTGGTCAAGGGCGTGGGCGTCTGGGGCATTCGCACGCCGGTGATGTGGGGATTCGCCATCACCAATTTCGTCTGGTGGATCGGCATCGGCCACGCGGGCACGCTCATTTCGGCCATCCTGCTATTGCTCAACCAGCGCTGGCGCAACTCGATCAACCGGTTTGCAGAGGCCATGACGCTGTTTGCGGTGGCTTGCGCGGGCATGTTTCCGCTGCTGCACATGGGGCGCCCGTGGCTGTTCTATTGGATGATGCCGTACCCCAACACGATGGGCATCGAGCCGCAATTCCGCAGCCCGCTGGTGTGGGATGTGTTCGCGGTCTCGACCTACGCCACGGTCTCGCTGTTGTTCTGGTTCGTCGGCCTGATGCCCGACCTGGGGACGCTGCGCGACCGCACCAGGAATCCGATCGGCCGCGCCATCTACGGCATCCTGGCGATGGGATGGCGCGGTTCGGCGCACCATTGGAGCGTGTACGAAACCGCTACCCTGCTGCTGGCCGGCATAGCCACGCCGCTGGTGCTTTCGGTGCACACGGTGGTGAGCTTCGACTTCACCATCGCCATCGTGCCCGGCTGGCACAGCACCTTCTTTCCGCCTTACTTCGTGGCCGGCGCCATTTACTCCGGCTTCGCGATGGTGCTGGCGCTGGCGATTCCGCTGCGCTCGGTTTATGGTTTGCAAGGTCTGATCACCGACAAGCACCTGGATAACTGCGGCAAGATCATGTTAGCCACCGGTTGGATTGTGGCTTACGCGTATATGTTGGAGTTATTCGGCGCATGGTACGGCGGGAACACTTACGAACAGGCCGCTTTCTGGCATCGCATGACGGGGCCGTACGCGGTCCAATACTGGTCGCTGGTCGGGTGTAACATCGTGGCGCCGCAGTTCCTCTGGTTCAAGCGAGTGCGCAGCAGCCCGGTGTTGCTGTTCATTGCGTCGATCGTGGTTCTGGTCGGCATGTGGCTGGAGCGGTTCATGATCATCGTCAGCAGCCTGGCGCAGGATTTTCTGCCCTCCTCGTGGGGGATTTTCCAGGCCACCCGCTGGGATTGGGCTACCTACCTGGGTACCATCGGCCTATTCCTGTTCCTGTTCTTCCTGTTTGTGCGCGCGCTGCCGATGATTTCCATCTTTGAAGTGCGGACTTTGCTGCCGCAGGCCAAAGTGAGCAAGGAGGCTAAGAGTTGAGCGAGCCAGGCATCTACGGAGTGATGGCCGAGTTCGACAGCCCATCGGCCCTGGTGAGCGCCGCGCGAGCGGCCCGCGCCAAGGGATATCGCAAGCTGGACGCCTACTCTCCGTTTCCCATCGAGGAACTGACCGAAGCGCTGCACCTGCACAAGAACAAGCTGCCGCTGATTGTGTTGGCCGGCGGAATCATCGGCGGTCTCACCGGCTTCTTTTTGCAATATTGGATCGCGGTCGTATACTTTCCGATCAACATCGGCGGCCGGCCGCTCAACAGTTGGCCTTCGTTTATCATCATCACCTTCGAGCTGACAATCCTGTTCGCGTCGCTATCGGCGGTGCTGGGCATGATGGCGCTGTGCGGCCTGCCGATGCCCTATCATCCGGTGTTCAACGTGCCGCGATTCAGCGCCGCCAGCCGCAACCGGTTTTTCCTATGCATCGAGGCCGCCGACCCGCTGTTCGACCGGGCAAGGACCAGCGAGTTTCTGGGAACCCTGGAGCCCAGGGAGGTGTCCGAAGTTGCGCACTAAAGGTGGGGCATGCTTTAGCTTGCCAACGCCCGCTTGCGGGCGAATGTTTTTCTTTGCTGTCCTCTTGCTCGCCGCCGCAACCGCAGCCTGCCGCCAGGACATGCACGACCAGCCGAAATACATTCCCTTGCGGCCAACCGATTTCTTCGCCGATGGCCGTTCGGCGCGCCCGCTGACCGAAGGCACCGTGGCGCGCGGCCACCTGGATGACGATGCCGGTTACTACACTGCCAAAGGGCCGGGCGGCAAGTTTACGCCCGATTTTCCTTTTCCCGTAACCAAGGATGTCATCGAGCGCGGCCAGGGCCGCTTCAACATTTACTGCACGCCGTGCCACGATTCTCTGGGCACCGGCAACGGCCGCATCGTGCGGCGCGGCTTCCGCCATCCGCCTTCTTATCACATCGACCGCCTGCGCCAGGCCCCGGCGGGCTATCTCTACGACGTCATCGCCAATGGATTCGGCGCCATGCCCGACTATTCGGCTCAACTTCAGCCTAGCGACCGCTGGGCCATCGTGGCTTACATCCGCGCGCTGCAACTGAGTCAGAACGCTTCCATCAATGACATTCCGGCCGACGCCAAAGCGCGGCTCAGCCAGGAGGGCGGACAGTGATCGCGCAGGCAACCGATTTCCGGGTTTCCGACGAGCTTCGCGACACCATGCGGCAGTGGCGCACGCGCTTCGCGGTCTTTGGCGCCGCCGGCTTGCTGGCCACTGCGGCGGGCTTGTTCCTGGTGTCTCCCAACCAGTTCTACCGATCCTGGCTTTGGTCCTATCTGTTTGTGGTTGGCCTCTCGGCGGGCAGCCTGGCTTGGCTGATGGTGCAGTACCTCACCGGCGGCGCCTGGGGCGTCATCATACGCCGCCCGGCCGAAGCCGCTGCGCGGACGCTGCCGCTGGTGGCGCTGCTGTTCCTCCCGATCTTCGTCGGCATCCCCAACCTCTACCCGTGGTCGCACTCCAAAGTGGTGATGGCCGACGAGTTTCTGCGGCACAAGCACCCGTATCTCAACCTCCCGTTCTTCACCATTCGGGCGCTGATTTACCTGGGCGGCTGGTGCTTCCTCTCCTGGTTCTTTCGCCGGTGGTCGGCCATCGAAGATAAAGAGGGCGGCCAGACGCCGCGCCGCAAAATGGGCGCCCTGGCGGGTCCTGGCCTCATCTTCTACGGCCTGGCCGTCACCTTCATGGCTACCGATTGGGTTCTATCGATCGACCCGCGCTGGTACTCCACCATGTACGGTCTGCTGATGATCGCCGGACAGGCGCTTTCCGCGATGGCCTTCCTGATCGCCGTCGTCGTGTTCCTGTCGGCGTACAAACCGATGGTGAATGTTGTCACACCGCGCCATCTGCACGACCTGGGCAAGCTGATGTTCGCGCTGGTGATGCTGTGGGCGTATTTTTCGTTCTCGCAATTTCTTATCATTTGGGCCGGCAACCTGCCGGAGGAGATTCCCTGGTACCTGGTGCGGCTGCACGGCGGCTGGCAATGGGTAGGCCTGCTGATTGTCATCGGCCACTTTGCGCTGCCCTTCGCCCTGCTGCTGTCGCGCGACCTGAAGCGCAATTTCAAACTGCTGCGCAACATCGCGCTGTTCGTTCTACTGATGCGGGTGGTCGACATTTACTGGCAAGTGGCGCCGGATTTTCTGAAAGGCTCCTTCGGCCTGAGTTGGGTGGATTTCACCGCCATCGTGGGGCTGGTGGGTATCTGGCTGGCTTACTTCCTCAGCCAATTGGAAAAACGGCCGCTGCTGCCGCTCCACGATCCGCACCTGAGTGAGGCTTTGGAACATGGCCGAGAATAAGCACGGGCAACACGCCGAACCGGACGCGCCGGTCGATCTGAGCCGCCCCGAGCAGCGCCACGAGCGCACTGACGCCGACGTCTGGGCGCTGAGCAAATTCGCCATCGCGCTGCTGCTGACGTGTATCGCGTCGCTGGGCCTGGTGTTCGGGCTGTTTCGCTATTTTGAAGGCAAGTACGGCGGAGTGCTGCCGCGCGCCACGCAATCGCTGACTCTCGATGCCCGCCACCTGCCGCCGGCGCCGCAGTTGGAAGTCACCGAACCGCAGGATCTGGCGGCCCAGCGCGAGGCCGAGCGCCAGATACTGTCGAGCTACGGCTGGGTGGATCGCGAACACGGCATCGTGCGGATTCCGATCGACCAGGCCATCGATATGCTCGCCGCGAGCCATCTGCCCGCACGGCAGACCCAGCAACCCGAGACCGCGGCGGCCGACGTCAGCCTTCCCACCGCATCCGGCCTTGGTCCCAAGATGCAACCACCAGGCGGTCCGCTGGCCGGCCAGATTCCGGAAGGGATGGTGGCCGCGACGCCCGCGCCTACGGCGGAAGCGCCCAAGGGGAAAACGAAATGACGCGCCACATCGGTTTCGGTCAATCCAGATTCGCGTTCGCCCTCTGCGCCGGTTTCCTCTTCGCCACCGCTGCGCTGGCGCAACCCGGCCAGCCCGCGCCTATGCAACCTTCTTACAGCTTGCAGGATTCCAATCTGAAGCCGGTGCTGCCGGGCTCGCTCGAGGGGGTCGGCATCGATCAGAGATTGGATGCGCAGGTTCCGCTTTCGACCATTGTCCGCGATGAAGCCGGCCGCGAGGTCCCGCTGTCCACGTTCTTCCATCCCGGCAAGCCGGTGCTGCTGGCGCCGGTTTATTTCCGCTGCCCGATGCTGTGCACGCAGATTTTGAGCGGCATGGAGAGCGCGCTGAAGGTGGTTTCGCTCGATCCGGCCAAGGATTTCGAGGTGATCGCGATCAGTTTCGATCCCAAGGACACGCCCGAGCTGGCGGCGGCGAAGAAGGCGAACTATCTGCGCCGCTATCGCCGGCCCGGCACTGCCAACGGCTGGCACTTCCTCACCGGCGACGAGGCCAATGTGCGCGCGGTGACCGATTCGATCGGCTTCCATTATAAGTACGACCCCAAGACCGACCAGTACGCCCACGCCAGCGCCATCATGATCCTCACCCCGGAGGGCAGGGTGTCGAAGTATTTCTACGGCGTCGAGTATTCGCCGCGCGATATCCGCCTGGGATTGGTGGAGGCGTCGCGCAATAAGATCGGCACGCCGGTCGATGAGGTTCTCCTGTTTTGCTTCCATTACGATCCCGCAACCGGCAAGTACGGCGCGGTTGTCATGAGCCTGCTGCGGATTACCGCCGCGGCTTTTCTGTTAGTGGGAGGAATGGCAATCGTGATCGCTCTGCGCCGCGATGCCCGCAGCCGGCGGCGGAGCCTGAGGCAGGCTGGACAAGCAAGAATATGAAGCTACCGCTTTTTCCGGAATCGGCGTCGACTTTCGCCCCCGACGTGGACCATCTGCTGTTTTACCTGGTCGGCGTGTCGGTGTTCTTCACTGTCCTGATTTTCGGCGCCATCTTTTACTTCGCTATCCGCTACCGGCGGCGCTCGGACAACGACCTGCCGAAGCCGATCCACGCCAGCCTGGCGCTGGAGATTGCGTGGTCGGTGATTCCTTTCGGACTGACCATGATCATGTTCGGCTGGGGCGCCAACATATTCTTCAAGGAAAGCCGCCCCCCGAAAGACGCCATGCAGGTCTACGTGGTCGCCAAGCAATGGATGTGGAAGCTGCAGCACATCGAAGGGCAGCGCGAAATCAACGAGCTGCACATTCCGGTGGGACGGCCGGTCAAGCTCACGATGACTTCCGAGGACGCCATCCATAGCTTCTTCGTGCCGGCCTTCCGCACCAAGCAGGACGTGGTGCCGGGCCGCTACTCCACCACCTGGTTCACGGCTACCAAGCCGGGCAAGTATCATTTATTCTGCGCCGAATACTGCGGCACCAAGCACTCCGGCATGACCGGCTGGATCTACGCCATGGAGCCGCAGGATTACCAGGCGTGGCTGAGCGGCGGGCGGAGCTTCGGATCGCTGGCGGAGAATGGCGAGAAGCTGTTCCAGGACTTGGCGTGCGGCAATTGCCACAAGGCGGATGGCTCCGGCCGCTGCCCCAGCCTGGTCGGACTCTTCGGGAGAAGCGTGCAGCTCGCCGACGGGCGGTTTGTGAACGCGGATGAGGCCTACATGCGCGAGTCCATTCTGCAGCCGAACGCGAAGATCGTGGCCGGCTATCAGCCGCTGATGCCCACCTTCCAGGGCCAGGTGACCGAAGAGGGCGTCTTGGAACTCATCGAATATATCAAGTCGCTGGCGCCGCCGCCGGCGGCCGGGGCCGGAACGACTCCGGCGGAGATCAACGTGAACCCGGGCGTCGCCACTGCCGCGCCCAGTAACCGTTAGCCATATGAATACCGCCGTGATCGAGACCCAAGAGAATTACCTGAACGCCGGCTACGGCCTGAAAAGCTGGCTTCTTACCAAGGATCACAAGCGCATCGGGATCCTGTATCTCATCACCATCACCTTGTTCTTTTTCATCGGCGGCATTTTCGCTTCGCTAATTCGGATCGAGCTGCTGACGCCCCAGGGTAACCTGGTCTCCTCGGAGACTTATAACAAGCTCTTCACCATGCACGGGATCGCGATGATCTTCTTTTTCCTCATCCCGTCCATACCGGCCACGCTGGGTAACTTCTTCCTGCCGATGATGATAGGCGCGCGCGACCTGGCCTTCCCGCGCATCAACCTGCTGAGCTGGTACCTGCTGGTGATTGGCGGCGCCTTCGCTATTTTCGCTATGCTGGCCGGCGGCGTCGATACCGGCTGGACCTTTTACACGCCTTACAGCACCACTTACTCCAACACATGGGTGATCGCCACCGCGCTCGGTATCTTCGTCTCGGGATTCTCCTCGATTCTGACCGGGCTCAACTTCATCGTCACCGTGCATCGCATGCGCGCGCCCGGCATGACGTGGTTCCGCCTGCCGCTGTTCGTGTGGGCCAACTACGCCACCGCCGTGATTCAGGTGCTGGGCACGCCGGTGGTCGCGGTCACCCTCGTGCTCGTGTTCTGCGAGCGCGTCTTCCACATCGGCATCTTCGACCCGAACCTGGGCGGCGACCCGGTGCTGTTCCAGCACATGTTCTGGTTCTATTCGCACCCGGCCGTGTACATCATGGTACTGCCGGCCATGGGCGTGATCAGCGAGATCATATCGGTCTTTTCGCGCAAGCCGATATTCGGCTACCACGTTGTCGCGTTTTCGAGCATGGCCATCGCGGTGATCGGCTTCCTGGTTTGGGGGCATCACCTGTTTGTCAGCACGCAGTCCGTGTACGCGGGCCTGGTGTTTTCGTTTCTCAGTTACTTCGTGGCGATTCCTTCCGCGGTGAAAGTCTTTAACTGGACCGCGACTTTGTACAAAGGCTCCATATCGTTCGCCACGCCCATGCTCTATGCGTTCGGTTTTATCGGCCTGTTCACCATCGGCGGTCTTACCGGACTGTTTGTCGCCAGCCTGGGCTTCGACGTGCATGTTACTGACACTTACTTCGTGGTGGCGCATTTTCACTATATAATGGTCGGTGGCACTATCATGGCGTTCCTGGGCGGCCTGCATTACTGGTGGCCTAAGATCACCGGCCGCATGTATCCGGAGAACTGGGCCAAGCTATCCGCCGCCATCATCTTTGTAGGATTCAACCTGACATTTTTCCCGCAGTTCATTCTGGGCTACCTGGGTATGCCGCGGCGCTACCACAATTATCCTGATGAGTTTCAGGTGCTGCACGTGCTCTCCACCGCGGGTGCTTCCATATTGGCGATCGGCTACCTGTTCCCCATGTTCTACTTCATGTGGTCGCTGCGCTACGGCGAACTCGCGCCCGCCAATCCCTGGGGCGCGACGGGTCTCGAGTGGACGATGCAGTCGCCGCCGCCGGTCCATAATTTCGACGAGATTCCGGTGGTCACGCACGAGGTTTACGATTACAGCACCGTGGTGAAAGAGGGGGTCGAAGTTGGCTGACCGGATTCACGCTCCCGTGGAAACGCTCGCACTGCGCGAGCAGTTCAATACCGCCGAACAGCAGAAGGAATCCGTCACCTTCGGGATGTGGATCTTTCTCGTCACCGAAGTGATGTTCTTCGGCGGACTCTTTCTGGCTTACACGGTTTACCGCAACACGTACCCAGTCGTGTTCGGGATGGCGTCCACCTCGCTCAATGCGTTGATCGGCGCGCTCAACACGGCGGTCCTGCTATGCAGCAGCTTCACCATGGTGATGGGCGTGCGCGCGGCGCAGCTTGGGCGGCGCAGAGCCCTGGTGATCTTCCTGATCCTCACCCTGCTGCTGGGCCTGGTCTTCCTGGGAGTCAAGGCGTATGAGTGGAACGAGAAATTCGTCGAACATCACGTTCCGGGCGCGACCTTCCATTTCGAAGGCGCGGCGGAGCAGGGACCGGCGCAGCTCTTCTTCTCGCTCTATTTCGCCATGACCGGTCTGCACGCGCTGCACATGGTGGTCGGCGCCGGGATTCTTTCCTGGCTTCTGTTTCACGCCCTGCGCGGCCGGTTCACGGCCCAGTACATGACTCCCGTCGATGTCGCCGGCCTCTATTGGCACTTTGTCGATATCATCTGGATTTTCCTGTTTCCTTTGCTTTACCTGATTGACCGGCACATGAGATAGCCATGAGCGAACACGTCGATTCCGTCAAGACTTATACGGCCGTCTGGCTGATCCTGCTGGCTCTCACCGGCATCACCACCGGCGTAGCCTATATCGACTTAGGCGCCTTCAGCGTAGTGATCGCGCTGCTCATTGCCGCCGTCAAAATGCTGCTGGTGGCGCTGTTCTTCATGCACATGCGACATAGCACCAGGCTGACCCAACTCGCTGCCGCCGGCGCTTTCCTTTGGCTGTTCATCATGATGGCGTTCACGCTAGCCGATGTCTGGACCCGCGGCCTGGTAGGCACGCAGGGCCGGTAACAACGCCAGCGCGGGCTTCAGCCGTATCGGTCAATGCCAGGTTTGCGTGCCCGCAGCGAGAAAATCCCTGCCTCCACCAAACTTCCCATGAGAAAATGCGTCTAACGAGTGCATCGGCAACGTATACAGTATTCATAGTATTCATATGGCTACGCTCTTGCAGGACTTGCGATATGCGTTCCGGAACCTGGGGAACGCCCGCGGATTCGCCCAGGTTGCGGCTGTCACGCTGGCAATCGGCATCGGCGCCAACACCGCTATTTTCAGTATCATCGACACCATCCTGCTGCGGCCGCTTCCGTATCGCAACCCTGATCGATTGGTCCGTCTCCATGAAACGGAGTCGGCGCCGGGGCAATATCCGTTCGCCGAGCCGGATTTCGTCGATTGGAAGGCGCAAAACAGCACCTTCCAGGACATGACCCTGTATGGGTGGCCGCACGATCTGAACCTCAGCGCCGGAGGACGGCCGGAGCACGTGCAAGCGCTGACCACGGAGGCGAACTTCTTTTCCCTGCTGGGCGTCGAGCCGCTGTTGGGCCGAACCTGGGCCGCCGGCGAGGACCAGCCGGGAAAGGACGGCGTTGCCATCCTCGGCTACGGCCTCTGGCAAAGCCGCTACGCCGGAGATCCCCGCGTGGTTGGCCAGTCCATCGAGCTGAACGCGCGCAAGTACACGATCGTGGGCGTGATGCCGGCGAGTTTCCGCTTTCCGGCGAAGTCGCAGCTCTGGATTCCACAGGTGATGGACAGCAAGTTCATGGGCGGGCGCGGAAACCACTGGGCGAGCGCCATCGGCAGAATGAAACCGGGCGTCTCGATCAAGGCGGCGCTGGCGGATCTCAAGGTAATCGCCGCGCGCCTGGAAAAGCAGTATCCGAATTCGAACGACAAGGTGGGCGCCGCCGTAACCCCGCTCCGCGACGATATGGTCGGCGAGTCGCGCAGCACGCTGTTCATGATGCTGGGCGCGGTCGGCCTGGTGCTGCTGATCGCGTGCGCGAACGTGGCGAACCTGCTGCTCTCGAGAGCCCTGGCGCGGCAGAAGGAAGTGGCCATTCGCAGCGCGCTGGGCGCGTCTCGAATTCGCCTGGTGCGTCAACTGTTGACCGAAAGCCTGCTGCTCGCCCTGGCGGGCAGCGCGCTAGGCCTGCTACTGGCGTGGGGCGGCGTCACCCTGTTTTCCAACGCCAAAAGTTTCGACCTTCCGGAGTTCAACGCGGTGCAGTTGAATACCGCGGTGCTCGCCTTCACCTTCGCGCTGGCGATCGCGACGGGACTGTTGTTCGGCTTGTTTCCGGCGCTGCAGATGTCGCGGCCCGACCTGCACGAGGAGCTGAAAGGCGGAGCCGGCAGCTCGATCAGCCCCGGGCGGCGGCGGCGCTTCACCAGCCACGCCCTGGTGGTGGCCGAGATTGCGCTCTCGCTGATGCTGCTGATCTCGGCGGGCCTTCTGCTGAAGGACTTTTCGGCGCTGCGCAGCCTGGACATCGGCGTGCGCCGCGAAGGCGTCTGGACGGCGGCCGTCCAACTGCCCGACGCCAACTACAAAACCGACCGCCAGATGTACGACTTTTCGGAGGCGCTGATGGAGCGGGCGCGGCGCATCGGAGGGGTCGATTCGGTGGCCCTCAGCGACCACCTGCCGCTCGAAGGAGGCAGCAACTACTATGTCAAGCTGCGCGGGCAGACCGGCGCGATGAGCAACCAACTGGTGGAGAAGCATGCCGCCTCGCCGGAGTATTTCCGGGCCGTGGGAGTGCGATTGCTCCAGGGACGGCTCTTCACGCAGTCTGACGTCCAGACGGCCCTCGATCACGATATGCGAATCAACCCGCTCTGGGAGGCCGGCACGCAGCCACCCGCGGATCTGACCAACGGCATGGTCTACCCGTGCGTGATCAACGAAAGCATGGCGCGCCACTTCTGGCCGGATCAAGACGCGCTCGGGAAGATGTTTTCGCAGGGCAGCGACACCGGGCCGTGGAAACAGGTGGTCGGGGTGGTGAGCGACGTACGGCAATGGGGCCTCACCCACCGGCCCGTACCGGAGGCGTACGACGCATTCGACGGAGATTCGCGCGTGTTTCTGATTCTGCACACGTCCATGCCGCCGGCCAGCGTGACGGCGCAGGTGCGGCGCGCGCTGGGGCAGATCGATTCGAGCCTGCCGCTCTACAGCGTCCGCTCGATGGACGAGGTGGTGGGAGAACAGGCGGAGGGGCAGCAATTCCTGAGCGTGCTCGTGGGCTCCTTCGCGGGCCTCGCGGCACTGCTGGCGGCGATCGGAATTTACGGCGTGCTGGCGTACGCGGTGAGGCAGCGGACGCGCGAGATCGGGATTCGCATGTCGCTGGGCGCCAGCCGCGGCAGGGTGCTTGGCGAAGTGCTGGGCGAGGGCATGCGCCTGGCCGTGCTGGGCCTCGCGGTGGGGATTGCTGGCGCGTTCGCCGCGGGACGCATTCTGGAGAGCCTGCTGCACGAGGTGAAACCGGGCGACCCGGCGATCTTCGCCGCCACCGCCGGCCTGCTGGCCGTGGTGGCGCTGGTCGCCTGTTACCTGCCGGCACGGCGAGCCGCGCGCCTGGACCCGATGGCTGCGCTGCGGTACGAGTAAGGTAAGGGTTGGACGCCTGATTGACATGCGAAAGCGTCTCGCACACCTCGCGGTCGAAGGTTTTTAGGGGTGCCGCGGGCCAGGCGCAGAGGGGTGTTCTACCGGTCGGTACTCAATGGTGCGACGCCAGGCTCCGGTCATCTTGCGGTTATCCGCTGTGCTTGCCCAGCGCTGGCAACGCGTCCAGTTGCCATGGTCATCGAAAGTGCATTCCAGTTTCATGTCTAGAACCGTGCTGGTCCCCTCGCCCGCGGACTGAACGGTCTGCGCGACTGTTGCGCCGGTTGAGTCCAGCACGATGGTCGAACTCAACGACCACCCTTCGTCGCCGAAGTAAGAAACCGTCCGGGTATGTTTCGCATCGTCATAGGTCAAAGAGACCTTGCCCGGCGGCAATTCGTGCTCACTCTGCTCGGGCTTATACAGATCGGTTGCCTGTTCAGTGAGCCTCCCCTGTTCGTCATAGCTGAAGGCTACTCTGAGTGCTGGCTTCGGCTTTTTCGTCCGCCAATCGGTTTCCTCGATTGTGGCTTGGCTCACTCTGCCCTTAGGGTCGAGGATTTCGGTTACGGATCGAAAGGGCGCGCCGCCAGCGCCGTATTCGATGGTCTTGACGGTTTGGCCATCGGGTGAATACTCAAACTCAGTGCGCAGTTGCGGCTCATCCTTCGCTCCCTGGCGGTATTCGACGCTGGTGAGGTGTCCTTGCGTGTCGCGCTTAAAGTTCGTGTAGTGGTTCTGAAGTGCGTCGCCCCGGCCCGCCCTAAAGTCGGCTAGCCTGCCGGACACATCATATTTCCAGTACTCCCACCCCTTCGGCTGCGCGGGCTTACCCGGTCGAACGAACGTGTATTCGCGGCTTAGAATGTGCGAGGGCTCGTACGTGCTGATCGTGGTTGCCTGCGTTTCACGCTCTGTGCGCACTTCCTCGGTCGGGCGCCCTTGTTCGTCAAATCGAGTTCTAGTCGAGTACGAGAGGTCTTTGGGATCGGTCGTCCCGTCGCCTCTTACCCGAAGTTCCTCGAAGGTCACCGCCGCCACAGGACCAGCCGGGCGTGCCGATGGATCCACGGCCATCTTGCCTTGGGAACCGATCCCCAAAAACGTGATAAACGGAGGGCGCGCGGGCCACCCAAGATCGCTATTAGGTATATCCTGCGGGAGCAACTGCGCATTGAGAGCTAGCGCAAGCGGACCGAGAACAAGGCAGAGGAGACCCCGCAACGGCATTCCAATCGATAGTACTGCAACTTGCGGACATCGCGAAGTTACAGAGCATTGCCACATCAGGTCACTTCCCCGCTTCCGGCTGCCGCGCCCTGCCAGTCGAACGCGTAGCGGAAGCCGTTGGCGGCGATGCGGCGCAGTTCGGCTTCGCTGAAATGGAACGCCCGTGCAGCCATGCGGTATTCATCTACCAGCGTGCAGCCGAACATGGCGGGATCGTCGGTGTTGAGCACGATCGGCACTTGCGCGTCGTACAAAGCGCGAATCGGGTGATCCTCGAGACGCGCGACCACGCCGGTAACCAGGTTGCTGGTGATGGAAATCTCGAGCGGGATGTCGCGGTCGCGCAAATGGCGCAGCAGCGCCGGATCGCGCACGGAAGCGATACCGTGGCCGATGCGTTCGGCGCCGAGGCGCAGGGCGGCCCACACGGATTCCGGCCCGCCGCTCTCGCCGGCGTGAGCGGTGAGATGCAGGCCGGCGGCTTTGGCGAACGCGAAGACCTCGGTGAACCATTCGGCGGGCCCGCGTTCCTCGCTGCCGCCGATGCCGATGGCTACCACGCCGCGGTCCATCCGCGCGGCCGCCAGGCGGGCCACTTCCCACGCAGGTTCGACGCCGAACTGGCGCACCGCGTCCAGAATCCAGCGAACTTCTACGGCCGAGCCGCGCGCGGCATCGTGAATGGCGTCGAAGATGGGGGAGAATTCCTGCTTCTTCCACAGCACCACACCCGCCGCAATGATGATTTCGGCGTAGCGGACGTTCTGCGCGGCCAGTCGCTCGATCAACCGGCGCGTGACCAGCGCATAATCCTCGGGCCGCGCCAGGCGCGTCACCACCGCTCCGAAGGTTTTCAGGAAGGCGTTGAAGTCCGGGTAACGGTAGAGCGCGCGCAGTTCTTCGAGCGGCGTGGCCCGGTCCAGCTCGTGCAGCGTCTCGGCATCCACGGACCCTTCCAGGTGCAGATGCAGCTCGGCCTTGGGCAACTGCGCGGCAAAGTCTTCCATACTCGGCTATTATTGAGATTCGCATATTTGCGACGGGACCTTGTCAGCTCCTATGACCGCGGCAGAGATTGAATCCATTGTGGGCGGGTATCACGGGGATGCCTTCCGGATCCTCGGCCCCCACGGCGTTCGCAGAAAAGTCGGGCAGGCGCGCTGGGAAGTACGCGCGTTTCTGCCGCAGGCCGAAACCGCCGAAGTGTTAGCCGGCGGCCAGGCCTGGCCGATGGAGAAGAGGCATGCCGCTGGCTTCTTCTGCGCCCAACTGACGGGCGAGCCGCAGCGGTACACCCTGCGCGCGCACCTGTCGGACGGCCGCGAGGTCGAGATCGAAGACCCTTATCGTTTCGGCCAGTTGATCTCCGATACGGAGATCTACCTGCACGGCGAAGGCACGCTGCATGAAGCCTACCGCACGCTGGGCGCGCACCTGGCGGAATCCGATCAAGTACGCGGCGTGCGTTTCGCGGTGTGGGCGCCGAACGCGGAAAACGTGACGGTGGCCGGCGAGTTCAACGATTGGGACATCCGCCGCCACCCGATGCGACGCCGCAACGGCGGCTTTTGGGAGCTTTTTGTGCCGGGCCTGGGCGAGGGCACCACGTATAAGTACAACGTGCGGTCGCGCTTCGCGGGTCATCAGCAGCTTAAAGCAGACCCGTACGCGTTCGAGTGCGAGACGCCGCCCAAATCGGCGTCGGTGGTGTGGAACATCGACCGCTACCAGTGGAACGATGGCGCGTGGATGGAGCGGCGGGCGAAAACCGACTGGCTGAAATCGCCGGTTTCGGTTTACGAAGTTCACGCCGAATCGTGGATGCGCGACCCGCAAGGCCAGCCGCTGACGTACCGCGAGATGGCGGTGAAACTGGTCGAATACGTTACCCGGATGGGCTACACGCACATTGAGCTGCTGCCCATCATGGAACATCCATTCTCGGGCTCGTGGGGCTACCAGGTAATCGGCTACTTCGCCCCCACTTCGCGCTTCGGGACGCCGGACGATTTTCGGTACTTCGTGGATTGCTGCCACCAGGCGGGCATCGGCGTGCTGGTGGATTGGGTGCCCGGGCATTTTCCCAAGGACGCGCACGGGCTGGTCTTTTTCGACGGCACCGCGCTCTACGAACACGCCGACCCGCGCAAAGGCGAGCACCTGGAGTGGGGCACGCTGGTCTTCAACTACGGCCGCAACGAGGTACGCACCTTCCTGATTTCCAACGCCCTCTTCTGGCTCAAGGAGTATCACATCGACGGGCTGCGGGTGGATGCGGTGGCCTCGATGCTGTACCTGGATTATTCGCGCCAGCCGGGCGAATGGCTGCCCAACCAGTTCGGCGGCAACGAAAACCTGGAGGCCATCGATTTTCTGCGGCGCTTCAACGAACTGGCGCACAAGGAGCCGGGCGTCTTCACGGCGGCCGAGGAATCCACCGCGTTTCCCGGCGTTTCGAAGCCGGTCTACCTGGGCGGCCTCGGCTTCACCATGAAGTGGAACATGGGCTGGATGCACGACATGCTGGACTACTTCAGCCACGATCCGGTCTACCGCAAGTACCAGCACAACCACATCACGTTCAGCCTGCTATACGCATTCACGGAAAACTTCGTGCTGCCGATTTCGCATGACGAAGTGGTGCACGGCAAGAGCTCGCTGATCAACAAAATGCCGGGCGACGAGTGGCGCCAGTTTGCCAACGTACGCGCTTTCCTGGCCTACATGTGGGGTCATCCAGGCAAGAAGCTGCTGTTCATGGGGCAGGATATCGGGCAGCGGGAAGAGTGGAACAGCGCCGGCCAGGTCCGCTGGGAATTACTCGAATTCGACTACCACCGCAAGCTGCAGGCGCTGGTGCGCGAGTTGAACCGCATCTACCGTTCCAGCCCCGCGCTGTATCAGGTGGATTTTCACTACCGCGGTTTCGAGTGGGTGGACTTTCGCGATTCGGCCAACTCCGTGATCGCGTTCCTGCGGCGCGCCGAGGATCCCAAGGACTTCATTCTGTTCTGTTGCAACTTTACGCCCGTGGCGCGCACCGGCTACGAGTTCGGCGTGCCCGAAGAGGGCTTTTACGAAGAGATCCTGAACACCGATTCGGAGCTGTTCGGCGGCTCGAATCTGGGCAACGGGGGCCTGGTGTCCTCAAGGCCGATTCCCAAGCACGGCCACCCGTCGAGCATCGCGGTCACGCTGCCTCCGCTGGCCGTGGTGGCCTTCCGCAAACGGTAAGGGACTGCGCCGGCCGGCTCGTCAGCCTGCGCCAACGGCTATTCGCCGGTTTCGTTGTGGTGGCGGACGTCGATGCCCTTCACCGCGAAGAGCACGTCTTCGGCGATGTTGGTGGAATGGTCCGCGATGCGCTCCAGGTTCTGCGCGATGAACATCAGGGAGACCGCGCGATTGATAGTGCTGCGCTCTTCCTGCATGAAACTGAGCAGTTCGTCATAGACGGCGTCGCGCAGGCGGTCGACGGCATCGTCGGACAGGAGCACGTCGCGCGCCATATCCGCGTCGTGCTTGGCAAACGCATCCAGCGCGCGGTGCACCATGCTTTCGGCCAGGTCCGCGATGCGGGGAATGTCGATCAGCGGCTTCACCGCGGGCTCCCGCATCAGGGTCAGGGCGCGCTCGGTGATGTTGACCGCCAGGTCGCCCATGCGCTCCAGGTCGTTGTTGATCTTGATGACGGCGGTGATGAAGCGAAGGTCGCGCGCCATGGGCTGGAACAGGGCCAGCATGCGAGTGGCGAGCTCGTCGATCTCGATTTCCTTCTGGTTGACCAGCGCCTCGTTCCACATCACTTCCTTGGCCTTGTCTTCGTCGCGATCCACCAGCGCCAAAACGCTGTTGTGGATCGCGGCCTCCACCAGGCCGCCCATCTCGAGCAGTTTGCTCTGCAGTTCTTCCAGCTCTTCGCGAAAATGAAGCATCGTTTCTTCCCGCCCCGCGCCTTGGGTTCGCATCTAGTCTACCCGAAGCGGCCGGTAATGTAATCTTCCGTTTGTTGCTTGGCAGGCCGCTTGAAAATCACCGCCGTGCGATCGAACTCGATCAGTTTGCCCAGCAGGAAGAAGCCGGTGAACTCCGCCACGCGCGCCGCCTGCTGCATGTTGTGGGTGACGATCACCTGGGTGCACTGATCCTTCAGGCTGAACATCAGGTCTTCGATCTTGGCGGTGGCGATCGGGTCCAGCGCCGAACAGGGCTCGTCGAGCAGCAGCACTTCCGGATCCACCGCCAGGGCGCGCGCGATACACAGCCGCTGCTGCTGGCCGCCGGAAAGCGAATAGGCCGATTCGTGCAGCTTGTCCTTTACTTCTTCCCAGAGGGCGGCGCGGCGCAGGCTGTGCTCGACTTTGTCGTGCATCGAGCTGTGTCCCTTCAGGCCATTGATGCGGATGCCGTAGGCCACGTTGTCGAAAATCGATTTGGGGAACGGATTCGGACGCTGAAACACCATGCCGACGCGGCGCCGCAGGTTGGTTGCGTCGATATCGAGCACGTTCTCGTCATCCAACATCACGGCGCCTTCGAACCGCGCGTGCCGGACCATGTCATTGATGCGGTTCAACGTGCGCAGGAAGGTCGATTTGCCGCAACCCGAGGGGCCGATCAGCGCGGTGATCTGCTTCTCCGGGATCTCGATGTCGATATTGTGCAGGGCCTGGTAGCCGCCGTAATAAAAGTTCAAGTTCCGAACCGAGATCTTGGTGCGTCCGGCGGCCTTGTGGTCGGAGGCCGCCGGGGTTACCACGGGCATTGGAGCCCTTTGCTCCGGCGCAAGCGATTCTGGCATGGGGTCCATCGATTATCCCTTCTGAACGCTGATTCCCCGCGAGAGGATCCAGCGGGCGGCGATATTGGTCGCCAGCACCATCGCCAGCAGCACCAGGCCGGCCGCCCAGGCCTGACGGTGCCAATCGTCGAAAGGCGAAATGGCGTGCGTGTAAATCATCACCGGCAGCGACGCGGTCGGCTGGTTGACGCCACGCGGCCAGAACTGGTTGTTGAGCGCGGTGAACAGCAGCGGGGCGGTTTCTCCCGCCACGCGCGCGACGCCCAGGATCATGCCGGTGAGAATGCCCTTCATGGCGGCCGGCACCACCACCGTGGACAGCACTTTCCACTTCGGCGCCCCCAGCGCCAGCGCGCCCTCCCGCAATGCGTTCGGCACCGTGGACAAAAACTGCTCGGTGCTGCGCAGCGAAATGGGAATCAGCATGATGGCCAGCGCGATGGCGCCGGCCAGCCCCGAAAAGCTGTGCAGCGGCACCACCACCAGCGCCCAGGCGAAAATTCCGATCACGATCGAGGGTACGCCGTTCAACAGGTCGGCCGTGTAGCGAATGGCGAAGCCGGTGGCTTTGCCGCTGAATTCGGACAGGTAGATGCCGCCCAGAAAACCGATCGGCAGCCCGATCAGGGCCGCCAGTCCCACCATTTCAGCGCTGCCCACGATGGCGTTAGCCATGCCGCCGCCGTCTTCGCCCGGCGGCAGAGGGAGCTTGGTGAAGAATCCCCAGTCGAGCGACTTGCCGCCGTGGTACACCAGATAGCCGAGGATCAGAAACAGGATCGAGACGGTGAGAAACGTGAACACGCCGGTCAGCGTCAGCATCACGTTGTTCACGATCTTGCGGTAGGTCAGGCGATTCATACGGTCTTGGCGGTTCCTTTCCGCGTGGTGGCCACCACCAGCAGCCGCGCCAGGGCGTTGATGATGATGGTGACCAGGAACAGCACCAGGCCGAGTTCCACCAGGGCGCCAGTGTAAACCTTGCCGGTCGCCTCGGCGAATTCGTTGGCGAGCACCGCCGCGATGGTATAGCCAGGCGCGAACCAGGAAGCGTGCAGCGTCGAGTCGTTGCCGATCACCATCGTGATCGCCATGGTTTCGCCCAGCGCGCGCGCCAGGCCGAGAAAAATCGACCCCAGGATTCCCAGCCGGGCGTAGGGCACCACCACCTTGAATGTGGTCTCCCAGCGCGTGGCGCCCAGCGCCAGTGCGGCTTCCCGCTGGTCGCGCGGCACCTCGAGCAGCGCCTCCCGCGAGATGGCGATGATGTAGGGAAACGTCATGATAGCCAGTACGATGGCCGCGGTCAGGTAGCCCACGCCCAGCATCGGTCCCTGAAACTGCGGCAGGTATCCGAAGGCGCCTTTGAGCGCCGGTTCGATGTACTCGCGCATCAAGGGGACCACCGTGAAGATGGCCAGCAATCCGTAGATCACGCTGGGCACCGCCGCCAGCAATTCGACCAAAAAGGTGCAGGCCGAAGACAGCCCCGGAGGCGCCATCTCGGCCAGGAAGATTGCCGCCCCGACGCCCAGCGGTACCGAGATCACCAGCGCCATGATTGACGTCATCACCGTTCCATAGATAAACGGGAAGGCCCCAAAATCGTTTGCGTTCGGATCCCAGTTGGTGCCCCACAGGAAGCCGAAGCCGAACTTGCTGCGCGAAGCGGCGGACGCGCCCCACAAGTTCCAGATCAGCAAAACCGTGATGAGCACCACGCTGGCTCCAAACGCAAGGGTGACGAGACGTGCGATCTCGTCACCCATTGCGCCGGAACCACGCCGGGATGGAACGGAGGCGGTTGCCGTCGCGGCCATATCAGTGAATCAGCGCGATCTGCTTGAGCTCCTGCGCAACCACTGCCTTGGGTAGCGGCGCGTAACCGAGCGCCGCACAATCTTTCTGGCCGTCCGCGAGCATCCACTTCAGGAAGCTCACCAGGGCAGTCCGCTTTTTTGCGTCCTGTATCTGGGTGGGAATCAGCAGCCAGGTGAAGCTCGATATGGGATAAGCGTCTTTGCCCGGTGCGTAGGTGATGGAGACACGAAAATCGGCTGGCATATTCTTAGCCGCGCCGGCCGCGGCGGCGGTCACCGTTTCCAGGTTGGCCTTCAGGTACACGCCCGCCGCGTTCTCGACGGCTCCATATTCCATCTTGTTCTTGAGCGCGTAGATCAGCTCCACGTAGCCGACGGCGCCCGGGGTCTGCTTCACCATACCGGCGACGCCTTCGTTTCCTTGCTGGCCGACGCCGGTCGGCCACTTGATGGAGCTGAAAGATCCCGGACCGGCTTTCCATTCCGGGCTGATCTTCGACAGGTAATCGGTGAACACGAAAGTGGTGCCGCTGCCATCGGCACGGTGCACCACGATGATGTCGGTAGCCGGCAGTTTGACGCCCGGGTTGGCTTTGGCGATCTTCGGGTCGTTCCACTTGACGATCTTGCCCAGGAAAATGCCCGCCATCATCTCCGACGAAAACTTCAATTCCGCCACGCCGGGCAGATTGTAGGTCGGCACTACGCCGCCCAACACCGTCGGAAAGTGCAGCGCCTTCACCTTGAGCGCCGCGATCTGCTCGTCCTTCATCGGCATGTCGGATGCGCCAAAGTCCACCGTGCCTTCGGTAAGCTGCGCGATGCCGGCGCCCGAACCTTTGGATTGGTAGTTGATCTCGATGGAAGGATTCTTCTGCCGGAATTCCTCGAACCATTTACCGTAGATCGGATACGGAAATGTCGCTCCCGCGCCGTTGATGGCCTGTGCGGAAATGATCGACGTGCCGGCTAGCAGAATTCCAGCTAATGCAATCGACGTCTTCATGGAAGATAACTCCTCTTATTTTCGAATGCAGACTGTTACAAATCAGTTAAGCTTGGATGAATTCCCGGCTACTTCGCGGCCGGGGGGCCACCCGGAAGCGTATATCTTACGTTGAAGTAGATGGTGCTGTCGTCGGCGTGGTTCAGCGCGTTCAAGGCGACATACCAGGGGTTCCGCGTCAGATACTCGTATTGTCCCATCACGTTGATGGCGCCGTACTTCGCATCCTTCCAAATGGTCTGGTTGATGCCGAACGTGTATTCCCGCTCGATGTGATTCTGGCTGTTCGCCGAACCCAGGAAGCCGTAACCAATCTTGGTGGTGCCGTTGGCGTCGAGGGCAAAGTTCTGGCCGATCCAGAGACCGCCGAAGTAGGCGTATAGCAGAGTCTTCCTGGCCACCGAAGCTTCAAAGCCATCCACGGTGCTTTTAGTGCGAATCGGGCTGATGCTGCCGTCGGCGCGAATAATCAGGTCGGGAGCCTGGCCAAAGAGGTAACGGCCGCCGCCATCGCTTATGAAATTGTTGGTGACGAGGCGGAAGTTCTTGAAGACTTCGAAATTCCCGTTGACCGATCCGCCAACGCCAGTCTTCGAGAAGGTCTGGCCCGAAGTCGGCTGGCCGGTTGTGAGATTGTAGACTTTAAACTCCCTCACCAGTCCGGCGAGCTCGAAATGGACTCTGGACACGGGATCGAACGCCAGCTTGGTGATGATATCCGGCATCGGGTTCGGCGTGCTCAGATAGCTGGTCGAAGTGTTGTCCAACTGGGTGCCCAACAGACCGGAAAGAGCGGATGGCAAAGTAATCTGCGGACCGCCGCCGGAGCCGCCCATGTACTGGTTGGGATTCTCGAAAGAGATGCCCCACGTCACGACGTCCTTCGGCGCGTGCAGCAGGAAGCGGAAGCCCGGCTGGCGGGTCCACGTCAAGCCCAACATATAGTTCACGTCTACGACCTGGCTGAAGAAGATGTCGCTCGGCAAAGCCGAGATGCCCTTGCGGTTGGGGGTCAACATGCTCCAGCTTTGGCCGCCGAGGAATTCCAACGGGCCCTTGCGGACGTTCACCCAGAATAGGCGCAGGCGGGGCACGAACGCGCCGTTGGTGACGCCAATCGCATTGGAGCCGCTGGTACCGAGGAAGTCGAATTCGTTGTAGCCCATGAAGCGGAAGCCCTTCCAGTCGCCGTCAACGCGGAAACCGAGCCGGGAGTTCTGCGGGCTGAAGCGAAATTCCTCGAGCTTGCCGCCGGGAACCGCATTGCTGAACGGAATGCTTCCGAAACTGCTGCCGATGCCCGAACCGGGGGCTTCGTTGCGCCACACGGCGGTGGCATCCATAAAGCCGACAGGCATGATGGTCACGTTGCCGAGCTGGATTTGCAGCGGGGAACTGGTTGCCGCTCCCTGCGGCGGTTCCTGCACCGGATACTTGGGGCTGGGAGCCACGGGAGACATGTCGGGCAGAGCGCCGGTGGTGCTGGCAACTGCGCCGCCCACGGGAGTGAAGCCGGGCGCCTGTGCCGCCGGCTGAGTTGCAGCCTGTTCGGCCGGCTTGGCAGCCGGCGGGGTCAATCGCTCAATCAGCTTCTGTTGCGCATCGACCGACTGGCGTAGCACTTCGATCTGTTTTTGCTGCTCAGCCAGCTTTGCTTTCAGGAGTTCGATATCGTTAGCGTCGCTGCCCTGAGCCTTGCCGATAGGCAGAAAAGTCAGGGCCAGCAGGCACACGGTAAGTGTAGAGACAGTGAGTTTCATAGGCAGAACTGCGAGTATATCGGCACAATGTTACTGAACGATTAACGTTCGTTTGCGGCGAGGTTATTCTCGAAGGGAGGCAGAGCTACTGTGAATACTGAACCTTGCCCCAGACGGCTCTCGACACTTACCGAGCCGCCCATCTGTTCCACCGCGTGTTTGACGATGGCGAGGCCCAGGCCGGTGCCGCCCGTGGCGCGCGAGCGGGCCTTATCGACACGATAGAAGCGTTCGAAGATACGCGGCAGGTCGCGGGAGGGAATTCCCGAGCCGGTATCGCAAACACGCACCAGTGCCTGCTCCGGATTGCGCACCACGTCCACCCGCACCTCGCCCTCGGGCCGGTTGAACTTGATGGCGTTCTCAAGCAGGTTCACCCAGACCTGCTCCAGGCGGATTTCATAACCCAGCACCTCCATATCCGGAAACGATTCGCACACCAGGTTGATGCCGCGGGTTTTGGCCATCGGCTCGACGGTGCGCAGCGCGGATTGAATGCTCTGCCGCAGCGAAATGGGTTCGGCGGCGGGCGGCTTGGCGCTTTCCAGGCTGGAGAGGATCAGCAGGTCCTGCACGATGTTGGTAAGCTGGCGGGCCTTGGCCAGGATGATGGAGACGAACGGGCGGCTGTTGGCGGGATCTTCCAGGCCGCCTTCGATCAGCGTTTCGGCATAACCGCAAATCGCCGCCAGCGGCGTGCGCAGCTCATGAGAGACGTTGGCCACGAAGTCCTTGCGCACGCGCTCCAGCCGCTCCAGGCCGGTGATGTCGTAGAGCATGGCGATGGCGCCGCGGTGCGGGTCCCCGGCCAGCGGCGCCACCTGCACTTCAAAAGACCTCGTGCTGGCGGAAAGGACCAGCCGTTTCTGCAACGGCTGGCCGGCGGCAAACACGGCGGTGAACATTTCGTGCAAGGCGGGGTCGCGCGTCACCTGCACTAGTGGAGTGCCGGCGGCGGGCGGCGCGGCGGCGCCCATCATTTCCGCGTACGCGCGGTTGGCGAAAGTGATGCGCAGCAGCGGGTCCACCGCAACCACGCCCTCCACCATGCTTCCCAGAATAGCCTCTCGCCGCGAATTCTCCCGTTGCAGCGTTTCCACCATGGCGCGCACGCGTCGTGTGGCGTGCTCGAGGGTGGCGGCCAGGGCGCTCAGTTCGTCGCCGCGAGATTGTCTCCGGGTTTCGCTCTTGCCCATTTCGAGCAAACGCTCCAGGGAGCGGCGCAAGGCGAGTGCGCGGCGGTCATTGATGGCCAGGAAGAGGGCCAGAACGGCGGTGCCCGCCAACCCCAAAGCGGCGGACGCCCGCAGCCAATGCCCGGGCGGTGCTGCCGGCATCAGCCAATGCAACAGCCACGCGGAACAGGCCGTGAGCGCAATGAAACACGGCAGCAGCCGAGCCGTTATGCGAAGCCGCGGCATGGGAAGTCCATTCGTTCCAGATTACTGCATCAAGATGAACAATGGATGAAGCCGGAGTGACGGCGGGCCGACACAGAAGCTGTGAAAGAAACAGTTGGCAGGCGAAAGCGCCTGCCCCAACCTGCTTGGGAATCCTTCGGCGGCAAAGTGGGACAGGCGCTTTCGCCTGTCAACCCGCGCCGCGCGTTAATTCTTGCGCGGCTTCTCAGGCCGCGTTCAATTCCTGGCGGGCCAGCTCCTCGGCGTACTGCTTGAGGGAGGCCGGCGCGACGGCCACCACGTCTTTTTCCATGTCTTCGCCGGTTTCGACCAGGTGAACCAAGTGCAGCGCCGCCAGTCGCGAGCACCACGGGTCATCCATCTGGCGGCCCGTTTCGCGGCTCAGCGCCACCAGATCCGCGTGCGGCAGAGCGATCGTCTTCTGCGCGCTGCCGGCCTGCTCGTTTTCCAAAACGAACTTGACGTCAACGGTGTCGGACCCGCGTATCGAAATGGCCGTTTGCAGCCATTTGAACCACACCTGGAACTTGCGGCCGAAGGGATCCGGCCCAACTTCGAACTGGCGGAAGTTCTGCATCTACGGATATCTTATCAGTAGGGGAAAGCATGCTCATTGCCGAATTGACCGCGCCGCGGGAGTTCCGCCTGGCGCAACAGACGATCGAAGGGCCCGGTCCGGGCGAGGTGCAGGTGCGGGTGCGCGCGGTGGGAATCTGCGGTTCCGATCTGCATTCCTACGCGGAGGGCGCGGTGGGCGATTCGCCGTGCATCCATCCCATGGTGCTGGGACACGAACCATCCGGCACCGTGGTCAAGGCCGGGACCGGCGTGACCGGTTGGGCGGCAGGCGACCGGGCCGCGCTCGAACCGGCGATCTATTGCTACCACTGCGAGTTCTGCCGCAGAGGCCGGCACAACGTTTGCGCGCACATCCGCTTCCTGAGCACGCCCGGCCACCCCGGTTTCTTCCGCGAATTCGTCAACCTGCCGGCGGCCAACCTGCTGGGAATTCCGCCGCAGCTTTCGCTCGAACTGGCAACCGTGGCCGAACCGCTGGCGATCGGCCTGCACTCGATGAAATTCGCGTCCATTCAAATCGGCGAAACGGTGGCCGTCTTCGGCGCCGGGCCGATCGGACTGGTCACCATCGCCTGCGCGAGGCTGGCCGGCGCCGGCCGCATCTTTGCGGTGGAACCGGTGGCGCACCGCCGCGAGATGGCGCTCAAAATGGGCGCCGCCGCGGCGCTCGATCCGAACGCCTGCGACGTGGGGAACGAAATCGTAAAAGATACCGCCGGCCGCGGTGTGGATTGCGCCATCGATTGCGCCGCCAAGGAGAGCACCACCAACGCTTGCCTCCGCGCCGCGCGCAATGCCGGCCGCGTGGTGCTCACCGGCATCCATTCCGCTTCGTTCGTGCCGTTCGAGGTTTCGCCCATGCGGCGCAAGGAGCTGGCCATTTTCAACGTCCGCCGCTCCAACCACGAATCGCACGCCGCCATCGAGCTGCTGCTCGAGCACACCGCCTGGTTCGCCCCCATGATCACCCACACCCGCCCCATCGACCAGATCGCCGAAGCGTTCCGCATTGCCGAGCATTACGCCGATGGCGTCGGAAAGATGATTGTGGAGGTGTAGATTCGTTTCGAGAAGAAACACACCGGGCACGCTAAGGCATGCCCCACCGGCGTGGTACAACATCTCCATGAGAGTTCTTTTTATTGGCGGGACCGGCATCATCAGCACGGCGTGCACGCGGCTGGCGGCTGAACTGGGAATCGATCTTACGCTGCTCACGCGTGGGCGCCGCGCGGCGGATCTGCCGGCCGGCGTGAAGACTCTGACCATCGACATGGAGGACGCCGCGGCCGCTGCGAAAGCGCTCGGCGGCGCGGCATCCTTTGACGCGGTGGTGGACTGGATCGCCTACACACCCGCCGATATCGAACGCGACCTGGAGCTGTTTCGCGGCCGCACGCGGCAGTACATCTTCATCAGCTCCGCCAGCGCCTATCAAAAGCCGGCGTCTCACTACCTGATTACCGAATCCACGCCCTTGGCGAACCCATATTGGGATTATTCGCGCAACAAAATCGCCTGCGAAGAGCGGCTCCTGAAGGCCTATCGCGAAGAGGCCTTCCCGGTCACCATCGTGCGCCCTTCGCTGACTTACGGCGAGACGCAGATCACGCTCGCCGTCAACAGTTGGACCAAATCGTACACGGCGGTGGACCGCATGCGGCGCGGAAAGAAGGTGATCGTGCCGGGCGACGGCTCGTCCCTCTGGGTGATCACTCACAACACCGACTTCGCCAAAGGCCTGGTGGGCCTGCTTGGGAATGAACAGGCGATCGGGCACGCCTTCCACATTACATCCGATGAAGTGATGAGCTGGGACCAGTTCTACCGCATTGTGGGCGAGGCCGCCGGAGCGGAGCCGCAACTGGTACACATGCCATCCGATTTCATCGCCGCCTGCCTGCCCGATTACCTGGGCGGCCTGGCCGGCGATAAGGCCGTCAGCGTGGTCTTCGACAACAGCAAGATCAAGCGCTTCGTTCCCGGCTATTGCGCCACCATGCCGTTCGGCCGCGGGGTGCGGCAGACGCTGGCCTGGTTCGACGCCGACCCGGCGCGGAAACAGATCGATGCCGAGGCCAACGCAACCTGGGACAAGCTGATCGACGCCTACGAAGCGGGCACCCGCGAAGCCCTGCGGCGGTTTCAGGCTTGACGCTGGCGCCGGATGCCGGCCGCGTTCACCTCGGGCGCCGGCTCGACATGCACCAGAACGTCGGCTACCCACTCCACCTGATCCCTAACGCGCACACGCACTTCGTGGGCGATATCGTGAGACTGGCGCACCGTCATTTCGGGATCGACTTCCATGTGCAGATCCACGTGGTAGCTTAAGCCGGTCTTGCGGGCGAAACATTTCTCGATGCCCAGCACGCCGGGCACCTGCGCCGCCGCCGCGCGGATCTCCGCCATCATTTTGTCGCTGGGCATGGTGTCCATCAACTGCAGCGCAGTCTCGCGCGCCACGCGCACGCCGGCCAGGATGACGATGATGCCCACGGCGAGACCGCCATACCGGTCGGCATTGAAAAAACGCTGCGGGGCGACGATCGTAAGCGCCACCGCGGTGAGCGCGGTCAGGGCGGAAATGCAATCGGTGGTGTCGTGCAAGGCGTCGCCCATCAGCGCGGCGCTGCGCATTCTTTTCCCCACCTGGAACTTGGTGGTTGCCAGCGCGCTTTTGGTCACCAGCGAAGCCACCAGAGGCCAGACTACGAACCAGCGTAGCGGATCGTGGGGTTGGCCCAGCCGCAGAAAGGACCCGTAGGAAATCAGCGCGCCGGCGGAGGCCAGCACCAGCCCCACCAGCAGGCCGCTGAGGATTTCCGCGCGGCCGTGGCCGTACGGGTGATTCTGATCGGCGGGTTTGAAGCTCACGGTGAGGCCCAGCAGGACCATGCCGGAAGAAAACACGTCGCCCGCGGATTCCATTCCGTCGGCGACCACCGCCGTGGAGTGTCCCGCCAGCCCGGTGAAGATCTTCACCAGGGCGAGCGTGCCGGTGATCGCCATTCCGGCCGCCGCAATGCGTTGTCCCGCTTGCATCAGAAAGTCAGGCCTCGTTACGTTGTCTGAACCAACCGCTCCCTAACGGTCGCGGCTCTGAATGCCATCGGAGCCGCGACCGTCAGGGAGCGGTCACTCGCAGGGGCCGACCATTTCCCGACCGGCCCTTTGATGGATCAAGCCGCGCTCTCATCACGCCCGCGATGGGTCGATCTTTTCCGTATCCACGCCCAGTTCGCCGAATGCCGCTTTCGCTTTCTCCATGTCGAACCGGCCGTCGCGCGCCAGGCGCGATAGCGCGGCTGTGGCGATGGATTCGGCGTTCACCTCGAAGTGGCGGCGCAGATATTCGCGATTGTCGCTCCTTCCGAAGCCATCGGTTCCCAGCGTCTCCATGCGGCCGGGCAGCCACGGCGCCACCTGGTCGGCCACCACCTTCATGTAATCGGTGGCCGCGACAATCGGTCCCTCGGCGCCCTCGAGCGCTGCCACGATGTAGGGCACCCGCGGCGCCTGGCCGGGATGCAGGCGGTTCCAGCGCTCCGCCGCCAGCGCGTCCCGCCGCAGCTCGTTATAGCTGGTCACGCTCCACACGTCGGCGGCCACGCCATACTGGCCGGCGAGAATCTCCTGCGCGCGCACGGCTTCATTCAAAATCGGACCGCTGCCGAACAGTTGCACCACAGCCTTGCCCTCGGGCGCGGCCTGGAGGCGGTAAATGCCCTTCAGCACGCCTTCCGGATTCAGCCCCTGCGGCATGGCCGGCATCGGATAGTTTTCGTTGTACAGGGTCAGGTAGTAGAAACGGTCTTCCTGCAACTGGTACATGCGGCGGATGCCGTCCTGCACGATGACGGCGATTTCGTAAGCGAAAGCCGGATCGTAAGCCGCGCAATTGGGCACCGTGGAAGCCAGCACCATGCTGTGGCCGTCCTGGTGCTGCAGCCCTTCGCCGGCGAGCGTGGTCCGTCCGGCCGTGCCGCCGCACAGAAAACCTTTGCCGCGCGCATCGCCGAACGCCCACACCAGGTCGCCCACGCGCTGAAAGCCGAACATGGAGTAATAGACAAAAAACGGAATCATCTCCACGCCGTAATTCACATAGGCGGTTCCGGCGGCCGCGAACGAAGCCATCGAGCCGGCTTCGGTAATGCCCTCCTCGAGAATCTGCCCGTCCTTGGATTCCTTGTAGTAGAGGAACATTTCCGCGTCATGCGGCTTGTAAAGCTGTCCCTGGCTGGCGTAGATGCCGTATTGCCGGAACAGCGATTCCATGCCGAACGTGCGGGCTTCATCGGGGATGATGGGCACCACCCGCTTGCCCATTTGCGGATGCTTCAGCAGCAGCGTGAGCACGCGCACCAGCGCCATGGTGCTCGAAACCTCGCGGCCCGCCGAACCTTCCAGCGACTCCTTCAGGTACTCGAGCGGCGGCGCCTCCATCTGCCTCGGCGGAACGGTGCGGCTCGGCACATACCCGCCCAGCAGCCGGCGCCGCTCGTGCATGTACGCCATTTCCGGACTGTCCGCGGGCGGCCGGTAAAAGGACGCCGAGCGCGCAGCTTCGTCCGGGATCGGAATTTCGAAGCGCGATTTGAAGTGCTCCAGCTCGGCTTCGTTGAGCTTCTTCTGCTGGTGAGTGATGTTGCGGCCCTCGCCGGCTTCGCCCAATCCATAGCCTTTGATGGTGTGGGCCAACACCACCGTGGGCCGGCCGGTGAATTCCACGGCGGCTTTGAAAGCGTTGTAAACCTTGCACGGATCGTGGCCGCCGCGGTGCAGCTTGAACAGATCCTCATCGCTCAGGTGCGAAACCAGGTCCAGCAGTTCGGGGTATTTGCCGAAGAAATTCTTGCGAATGTAAGCGCCGTCCCGGGTGACGTAGGTCTGGAATTCGCCGTCCACCGCCTCGCCCATGCGCTTGATCAGCAGACCGGTCGTGTCGCGCGCCAGCAGGGCGTCCCAATCCTCGCCCCAAATCAGCTTGATGACGTTCCAGCCGGCCCCGCGGAATGCCGCTTCGAGTTCCTGGATGATCTTACCGTTGCCGCGCACCGGGCCATCCAGGCGCTGCAGGTTGCAGTTCACCACGAAGATGAGATTGTCCAGCTTCTCGCGCGACGCCAGCGTGAGCGATCCCATCGATTCCGGCTCGTCGGTCTCTCCGTCGCCCAGAAACGCCCACACCTTGCGCGGCGTGGCCGGGATCACGCCGCGGTTTTCCAGGTATCGCATGAAGCGCGCCTGGTAGATGGCGTTGATCGGCCCGAGGCCCATCGACACGGTGGGAAACCGCCAGAAGTCCGGCATCAGCCACGGGTGCGGGTAAGAGGACAGCCCCGGTTTGTCGCGCAGTTCGTGGCGGAAATTCTTCAGGTGATCTTCGCTCAGCCGGTCTTCCAGAAATGCCCGCGCGTATACACCGGGCGAGGCATGGCCCTGAAAGTAGATCAGGTCGCCCGGCTGATCGCCGTAAGTGGCGCGGAAGAAATGGTTGAACCCGACCTCGAGCAGAGTGGCCAGCGAGGCGTAAGTGGAAATGTGGCCGCCGATGCCGGCGTCGTACTTGTTCTGGCGCACCACCATGGCCATCGCATTCCAGCGGATCAGGCTCTTGATCCGCCGCTCCATGGCCCGGTCTCCGGGATACGGCACCTCGTCGTCCGGCCGGATGGTGTTGACGTATGGCGTGTTCAGGTGGATGGGCAGTTCCGCGCCGCCCGATCGTGCGCGCTCCGACAGCCGGTCGAGCAGATAGGCAGCGCGGTCCGGGCCTGTTTCATCGAGAACCTGATCCAGCGCTTCCACCCACTCCGAGGTCTCCTGCGGATTCAGGTCGACAACCCTCTCGTCGCGTTTCAAGTGCATTGGTACCTAATATTATACCGGCCGAGGGCGGGCGTGCTCAGGCGCGCGCCGTTCGTTCGTAACATCAAGGTTACGGCATCGCTGGTCCCAGAGATGACGACGAGTTCGCGAACGCGTAAGCACGCCCAGCCCTCGGAAGGGACCAAGTGAGCCCTGGCAGGGGCGACAGAATATAGCCCAGCGCGCAAGCGCTGGGATTGCCTTGCCCGACGACTAAGACCGATCGTCTATCCCACCACTTACGCTTACTCGATAGGAACGGCGCGATCGAAGACGACATCGACGGTAGTACCCTGGCGCAGTTCCACTTCCTTGCCGCGCGTGAGGAGCACGACGGCCAGGCCGACGCCCGCACCGGCCGCGCCGCCGATTCCAGCGGCGGACCAGGAGCGCTCCGCCAGGCCGCCGATGGCCGCTCCGGTGCCTGCCGTGGTGGCCACCCGCTCGGCGTCCGCACCGTGCCCCGAGCCCTGCTTGACATCGCCCTCCTGGGCATCCACTTTTTGAGTCGAACCGGCGGAGTCCACCGAGCTCAAGTGGGGATTGATGCGGATCTCTTTGCCGTCAGGGAAAGTGAGAGTCTCGATGCGGATGGCCAGCTCGGCGCGCCCGCTCACCCGGCCGCTGCGCCGCGCCTGCGACACCACCGCCTGCACGTAGCTGCCCACCGGAACCACAATGTGGCCACCGGCGGCGATGGGACTGGCGGTGTGCAGATAAACATAATCGCCTACCTGCGCGGTACGGGTGTCGACCGTGTTGACCAACTGCAAGGCAACATGGGCTCCGGCCGGAATTTCGGCGGCTCCGGCAACCAAGCAGAAGCAAAGGATGGCAATGCCCGATCGCATAGAATCGCTCCTGGCTTATTCTACCGCGGCTTATTCTACCGACCGGGGCGAGCGCCGCTCACCGAGCGCCCATAGCGCCGCGGTCATCACCACGGCGATGACAGAATCGGTGATCTCCGGCGTGCGGCCGGGCAGGTAACGCTGCGCCCTTTCGAGATTGAATAGCGCCACGGCCAGGGCGCCGCCAGCCACCGGGTACCAAATCCCCGCGCGGACCAGCAGCCAGATAGCGGCGCCGTAGAAAAACGCCTTTCGCAGCAGGATCACCAGCGCGCCCCAGCGTTCATTTTCGAACGTGGCGCCGAGCGGAATCCAGGAAAACGGAGCCGCGTGCCCGGTGAAATGGAAAGGTGCCAGTTCGACCAGCAGGATGGCCGACAGCGCCATCCACACTCCGATCGGCAGACGGGGTTTCGATGGCAGGATCTCCCAGGTGATCAGCGCGAGAGCGGCGCCGGCTACCTCATCGAGCGCGAGCGAGCGCGAGGGCATGAAGATCCTCAGCCCGAGAACCAGCATGGCGCCGGCCAGCCAGGACCCGCGCAATCGTCCCAAGACGGCTTCCAGGGCCAGCGCGGCGGCAAACCACTCCGCGGCGGCGGCCCACACCGCGACGGGAGACAAGGTGTGCGTAACGATCAGCTCGTGGAGCACCTGCCGCAAGCGCGTCGAACTGACGATAGGGAAAAACGGGTAAAGCTGATAGGCGCCCCAGAATGCCAACAGCAAAACGGCGCCCGGCGAAGCGCGTCGCGCCTGGCTGCGCAGCCGCGGAACCATTTCAGGCGCGAGCGCCAGTGCCAGGACGGCGCCCACCGCCGCGCCGACCGTGTTGGTCGCCAGGTCCGAGAGGCTGGTGACGCGGCCCGGAACATAGTTCTGCAACAGCTCCATCGAGAGGGAAAGCGCAGAGCAGAAGGCGGTGGCGACGGCCGGCGCGGCGCGCGGAAAACGGGGCAGCCACGCCAGACACGCGACCGCGCCCAGCGGTATATACAGCACCACGTTGATCACGACATCGCGCACCACGAACCGGTTCCATTCGGCCGGCCAGGAATGGAGCAGAACCGATATGGGCTCGGGCCGGCCGGCGAATGTGAAATGCCAGGGGTAGAGCGAACCGTAGACGACGATCGCCACCACCAGCAGCAACAAGCGGCGCATTTTACGGCTCGAAGAAGCGCCGGAAGCGGATCAGATCGACCAGCGCGAAAAGCAGGTTCACGACTCCCAACCCGCTGACCGCGCCGCGCAGGTACGGGCTCGACCAGTAGTCCTGCACGGTGGGCACCTGCAGCACGAAGGAATTCGCCTCCCAGAAAGGGCTCCAGGGAAAAATCAGCAGGAAGAAGCCGATGGCGGTGCAAATGGCGATCAGCGCCGCGGACCCCAGCATGTGGTACCAGCGGTAGACCGGGCGCGGCGCGTCAACTGCCGGCGGCTGATGATTGTCCGGAACCTCGGGAGCCGGTGAGGCCGGCATCATACGGCAGCCGCCGTCTCGAAGAGTTCCATTTGCCGGCCGGAGTCGAACAGAATGCGGGCGTGCGCGCGCACCGGATCGAAGCTCAGGCGGTGCAAAGGCGTGGGGCCGAATTCGCGAAGGGCGCGCAGGTGCTCGGGCGTGCAGTAGCCCTTGTGGGAAGCCAGGCCGTAAGCCGGGAAAACGGCGTCCCACACGCGCATCAACTCGTCGCGCCAGACTTTGGCGACAATCGAGGCGGCGGCGATGGCGTGGCAGCGGGCGTCCCCTTTGATCAGCGCGCGCTGCGGCACATCCATATCGAGCGACACGGCGTCCACCAGCAGAAAATCGGGGGCGGGGCAGAGACGGCCGGCGGCCATCCGCATGGCTTGCCGGGAGGCCTGGTAGATGTTGATGGAATCGATGGTGGCTGCATCCACTGCCGCCACGGCCCAAGCCAGCGCGCGGTCGCGGATGCGCGCGGCGAGCGTTTCGCGGCGCTCCGGTTCCAGTTGCTTGCTGTCGTTGAGGCCGCGTATGGGACGGTCCGGCGAGAGTATGACGGCGGCCGCCACCACCGGCCCGAACAGCGCGCCGCGGCCGACCTCATCGACGCCCGCGACGCAGCGAAAGCCGCGTGCGCGCAACTCGCGCTCGATCGTGGCTTCGCAACGGATTTTGCCACACGCCGCTTCGGGCCGCATGGGTTGCAGAACGCTATTCGCGCTCGCGGAGTCGGGCCGCTTTGCCCTTCAGGTCGCGCAGATAGTACAGCTTGGCGCGGCGGACGCGGCCGGTGCGGACGACGTCAATGTGGTCGATGATGCGGGCATGCAGGGGAAAGATGCGCTCCACGCCCTGTCCGAAGCTGACCTTGCGAACCGTGATGCTCTCGCCGAGTCCCGTGTTGTTGCGGGCAATCACCGTGCCTTCGAAAGCCTGCAGCCGTTCCTTGTCGCCTTCCTTGATCTTGACGTGGACGCGAATGGTGTCGCCCGGCCGGAACGTCGGAACATCGGCCCGGACGTTCTTCTGAATAAACTTCGTCAACAGCGTGTTCTGCATTTGGAGATGTCCTTAAACTGTTTATTTTACAACGGGGAGGGGAGGGTTTGCTGGGTGGTTGCGCCGGGAGGGATGCGTCGGCCGGGCTCGCGGCACAGCGCCTTTGCGAAGGAGGCCAGGACCTATCTCGCGCTGAACGCCTCCCGAACCCTGTCCCAATCCCAAAAAGGATCATGCCGCCGGCGGCGTCCGAACGTTACGGGCGATCTGATCGCCGACGCGCTGACGGGTGAGGCGAAGATCGTAGTCGATCTGCAGGCCCAGCCAGGTTTCGGGCGAAACACGGAAGTATGTCCCCAGCCTCAATGCGGTATCGGCGGTGATGGAGCGCGTGCCGTTCACGATTGCGCTGATGCGGTTGGGTGGTACATCCAGGTCGCGAGCCAGTTTGTTGGTGCTGATCCCCAGCGGCTTCATGAAGTCTTCCAGGAGGATCTCTCCAGGATGGATTGGATCGAGTCGCTTTAACGGCTTCATTGTCATCTCCCCAGCGCTCTAGTGGTAGTCCACGATCTCAACCTCGTGCGCATCGCCGTCACGCCAGGCGAAGCAGATGCGCCATTGGTCATTGATCCGAATGCTATACGTCCCCGCCCGTTCCCCTTTGAGCAGTTCCAACTGGCTTCCGGGAGGGACGCGAAGATCCTCCAGCCGGAGTGCCCGATTCAAGTACAGAAGCTTCCGCCGCGCAGGCCGTTCGATGGATTGAAACCGCCCAACCCGGCGGTCCTCAAAGAGCGACGCGGTGTCGGAGCACTTGCAAGACCGGATCAAATCCCAGTCTATGACGTGGAAGGCATTATGTCAAACGTAATAACCGGCAAAGAGGGCTGGCTGTGGCGCAAGCTGGCAAGCCGGCTCGGCCGCCTTCGCCATTACAATAAGAGGTTATGATTTCGGCGCTTCCGATTGCCGGTGGCTCCCTGGCTGGTGGCGTGGCCGCGATGGCGTGGGCGGTGCGCGGGCGGGGTTCGTCGGTGTTCGGTCCTTCGGTGTGGCGGGGGCCGCGCGGGCGGCGGGCGGTGGCGTTGACCTTCGATGACGGCCCCAGCGAAGGCACGCCGCGCATTCTGGAGATTCTCGGGGCTCACGGCGCGGCGGCCACCTTCTTCCCGTGCGGCGCCAACGTGGCGCGGCTGCCCGGCTTAGCGCGGGCGGTGGCGGAAGCTGGGCACGAGATCGGCAACCACGGCCACACCCACCCGCTGTGCTGCTTCCGCTCGGCCAAATTCATCGCAGCCGACATGGCGCGCGCGCAACAGGTTATCCTGGAGCACACCGGGGCGCGGCCCGTCTGGTTTCGCGCGCCCTATGGCGTCCGCTGGTTCGGCATCGGGCGCGCACAGCGGCAGCTTGGCCTGCGGGGCGTTATGTGGACTGTAATGGGCTATGATTGGAATTCGGGGTCGGAGGCCATCGTCGAACGAGTGGCGGGGCGCGCGTCCAACGGCGCGATCCTGTGCCTGCACGATGGTCGCGAACTCCGCACGCAGCCGGATATCGGCGCCACCATCGAGGCTGTGCGCCGCCTGGTTCCCCTGTTGCTGGAGCGGGGCTACAAATTGGAAACGGTAAGCCAACTTCTATGTCCGACGACTTGATAGAACGGGTTCGCAAATCGATCGCATCCTCCAAACGGATTCCCCTGGAGACGGTCACCATCGATAGCGATTTTCAGCAACTGGGGATCGATTCGATGGACGCGGTGGAGATTCTGTTCGCGCTCGAGAACGAATTCGACATCAACATTCCCGACGACGAAGTGCGCAGCGTCCGTGGCGTGCGCGAC
>Ga0181521_10000968_pt1 | contig 35497 bp, 28 predicted proteins | sample PEATcosm2014_Bin_32_FD_119764 | JGI IMG/M metagenome (GOLD analysis project Ga0181521, IMG submission 119764) | Peatland microbial communities from MTU Mesocosm Facility, Houghton, MI, USA - PEATcosm2014_Bin02_60_metaG | ecosystem: Environmental > Terrestrial > Soil > Wetlands > Peat | place...
CGCGATCTACTACGGGCTCGGCGTCACCGAACACAGCCAGGGCAGCACGATGGTCATGGCCATCGCGAACCTCGCGATGGCAACCGGCAATCTCGGCCGCGAAGGGGTCGGCGTCAATCCGCTGCGCGGCCAGAACAACGTGCAGGGTTCGTGCGACATGGGCTCGTTTCCACACGAGTTCAGCGGCTACCGGCACGTATCCGATACGGCGGTGCGCGCGAGCTTCGAGGCTGCCTGGGGCGTGCCGCTCGAGGCCGAGCCGGGGCTGCGGATCCCCAACATGTTCGAGGCCGCGCTCGACGGCAGCTTCCGCGGACTGTACGTGCAGGGCGAGGACATCGCGCAGTCGGACCCGAACACGCAGCACGTGGTCGCCGCGCTGTCATCGCTCGAATGCCTCGTGGTCCAGGACCTGTTCCTCAACGAGACCGCCAAGTTCGCGCACGTGTTTCTGCCCGGCGCCTCGTTCCTCGAGAAAGACGGCACGTTCGTCAACGCCGAGCGGCGCATCTCGCGCGTCCGCAAGGTCATCGAACCGCTGGCCGGACTGGGCGACTGGGAAGCAACCGTGCAGTTCTCGAACGCGCTCGGCTACCCGATGAGCTACTCGCACCCGTCCGAGATCATGGCCGAGATCGCCCGCACCACGCCCACGTTTGCGGGCGTGACCTATGAGAAGCTCGACCGCCTCGGCAGCCTGCAGTGGCCGTGCACCGACGCGGCCCCGTCGGGAACGCCGACGATGCACGTCGGCGAGTTCGTACGCGGCAAAGGCAGGTTCTTCGTGACCGAGTACGTGCCGACCCGCGAGCGCTCCACGGCGCGGTTCCCGCTGCTGCTGACGACCGGCCGGATCCTGAGCCAGTACAACGTCGGCGCACAGACGCGCCGCACGGCCAACGTCGCCTGGCATCCGGAGGATCGGCTCGAGATCCACCCGCACGACGCCGAAAACCGCGGCGTCAGCGACGGTGACTGGGTCGGAATCACGAGCCGCGCCGGCGAAACCGTGCTGCGCGCCACGGTGACCGACCGCGTGCAGCCGGGGGTCGTCTACACGACCTTCCACTTCCCGGAGTCAGGCGCCAACGTCGTGACCACCGAGAACTCGGACTGGGCGACCAACTGCCCGGAGTACAAGGTCACGGCCGTGCAGGTCGTCAGGGTCGATCGCCCGCTCGACTGGCAGCAGCGATACCGCGTCAGCCGCGACGCGAAACCGCCGTCGGCCCACCCGGCCGCCACGACCTCGGCCTGATCCCGACGGGCGCCGGTGAACGCGCGATGAACGAGGAATACCTCGTCGAGATGGCCAACGACATCAGCAGCTTCTTCGCCGCGGCGCGGGATCCGGCGGCGGCGGCGGCCGAGGTCGCGGCACACATCCGCCGGCTGTGGGAGCCGCGCATGCGGCGCCAGATAGTCGACTACTGGAGGAAGGGCGAGGGCCAGTTCTCCGACGTGGCCCGCGCGGCGGTGGCGGTGCTGGCCGCCGAACAGAAGCCCCCCGGGTAGCCCGCACCACCCGAATCCGCGACACTGGCGCCGCCGGTGCCTGTTTTGCCACATACAGAAGGCGCGCCTTGACGTGAACCCCTCGCGTTCGCTCCTGTGGTTCCGCCGCGCGGCGCGCGTCGGCGCGGTGCTGGCGGCGATCGTGGTCGTCGTCGGCGCCTGGGTCCGTCTCACCGACGCCGGGCTCGGCTGCCCCGACTGGCCGGGCTGCTATGGCCACATCCATCCGGCCGAGCTGGTCGGCCGCGTCGGCGAGATCAATGCGGCGTATCCGGCACGTCCCTTCGAGTACCAGAAGGCGCTGCACGAGATGGTGCACCGTTACATCGCGACGACGCTGGGTATCGTGATCATCGGGCTCGCCGTGCTCGCGTACACGAATCGCCGCGATCCGGCCCAGCCGCGCGTGCTGCCGTGGGTGCTGCTCGGCGTCGTGTGTCTGCAGGGTGCACTCGGGGCGTTCACCGTCACCTGGCTCCTGAAGCCGCTGATCGTCACGCTGCACCTCGTGGGCGGGCTCGCGACGCTGTCGATCCTCTGGTGGCTGTCGCTGGCGCCCCAGCGGCGCGACGTCAAGGCTGCCGAGCGCCCGGTGCGCCGGCTGGCGCTCGCTGCGCTTGCGCTGGTCGCGGTCCAGATCCTGATGGGCGGCTGGACCAGCAGCAATTACGCGGCGGTTGCCTGCCCGGATTTCCCGCGCTGCCAGGGCAGCTGGTCGCCACCGATGGACTTTGGCAATGCCTTCGTGCTGTGGCGCGGCCTCGGCATCGACTACGAGGGCGGGGTCCTCGCTCATCCGGCGCGCACCGCGATCCACTACACGCACCGCGTCGGCGCGGTCGTGGTGGCGGCCGTGCTGCTCACGCTCGCGGTCGCCGGCTATCGCCGTGCGCAGACCCGCGCTGTGCGCTGGGCGGCGGTGGCGCTCGCCGCGGCAATCGTGCTGCAGTGGCTGATCGGCATGAACCTGATCTGGCAGGGCTATCCGCTGTGGCTCGGGACCTCCCACAACGCCGGCGCCGCCCTCGTGCTGCTCGCCACCCTGACGCTGGTCCGCTTTCTGTGGCCGGCGGGGCCCGGCATCGCAGTCGATCTCCGTTCCGGCCGCAGTCCCTAGGCCGAGGAGATCCCCACCCCCATGGCCAGCAGTTCCGCCGCCTCGCCCGGCAGCCGCCCCGGCAGTCCCCAGGCGACCGCTGCCCGCGCCGGCTGGCGCGATTACTTCGAGCTCACCAAGCCGAAGGTCGTGTTGCTGATCTCCTTCACCGCGGTCGTCGGCATGTTCCTCGCGACTCCCGGCCTGCCGCCGCTGCGCGCGCTGATCTGCGGCACGCTCGGGATCTGGCTCGCGGCAGCCTCGGCCGCCGCGATCAACCATGTGATCGACCAGCGCATCGACAGCGAGATGGCGCGCACCCGCCATCGGCCGCTGCCGAGCGGCACAATCAGCGAGGCGCCGGCGCTTGCCTTTGCGTTCGCGCTCGGCCTGGCCTCGATGGCGATCCTGACGCTGCTCGTCAATCCGCTGACGGCGCTGCTGACGTTCAGTTCGCTGATCGGCTACGCGATCGTGTACACGGTGTGGCTGAAGCGTGCGACCCCGCAGAACATCGTGATCGGTGGCGCGGCGGGCGCGGCGCCGCCGGTGCTCGGCTGGGTTGCCGTGACCAACAGCGTCGATGCCAACGCGCTGCTGCTGTTCCTGATCATCTTCACCTGGACGCCGCCGCACTTCTGGGCGCTCGCGATCGCCCGGCGCGAGGAGTATGCGAAGGTCGGCGTGCCGATGCTGCCGGTCATCTACGGCGTCGAGCTGACGCGGCTGCACATCCTGCTGTACACGGTGCTGCTCGTGATCGTGACCGTGCTGCCTTATCTCACCGGCATGTCCGGGCTCGTCTACGCGCTCGCCGCGAGCGTGCTGGACGCGGTGTTTCTCGGCTATGCCTGGAAACTCTGGGCTCACCCGAGGCCTGATCTGCCGATGCGCACGTTCCGCTGGTCGATCAATTACCTGGGGCTGCTGTTCGCCGCGCTGCTGATCGACCACTACTGGCTGATTCGCGCCCCCTAGGCGCTGGGCAGGCCGCGCGGTGGCCTGATGCGCGGCGGCGGCAGCCTCGCTTGGGAGGCGACCTCGGCGGCGGACCCCAGATCAGCGGCCGCGCACCGCCGCGTCGGATGCGAACGGATTGTGGCGCCGCTCGTCGCCGAAGGTCGACAGCGGGCCGTGGCCCGGCAGGAACCGCACGTCGTCGCCGAGCGGGAACAGATTGTCGCGGATCGACTTGATCAGCGTCGCGTAGTCGCCGCCCGGGAAGTCGGTGCGGCCGATGGAGCCCTGGAACAGCACATCGCCGACGATCGCGAACCGGCTCGGTGCGTTGAAGAACGCCACGTGGCCGGGCGTGTGACCCGGGCAGTGGCGCACCACGAGCTCGAGCGGACCTACCGTCACGCGGTCGCCGTCGTGGAGCCAGCGATCCGGTTCGAAGCTGCCTTCGCTCGCGATACCGAACGAGCGCGCCTGCTCCGCGAGCTGCTCAATCCAGAACCGGTCGCCCTCGTGCGGACCCTCGACCGGCAGGCCCCGGCGGCGCTTCAGCTCGGCCGTGGCGCCGGCATGATCGATGTGCGCGTGCGTCAGCAGGATCTTCTCGAGGGTGATGCCTTGCCCGTCGACGAAGCCGAGTATTTCCTCGAGGCCGCCGCCCGGATCGATGACGGCACCCCGCGCCGTGACCGGGTCCCAGATGACGGAGCAGTTCTGCCGGAACGGCGTGACGGGGATGACGGCGATACGCATCAGCAAGAGTTCCGGACTTGGGCCGGCGAGGCCGCGATCGCTGGCCGCCAGCACGGCCGCGCGCGCTACCGTTCGCGCCAGAAGTCCGCGAAATGTGGCAGCAGCGGCCGAATGACGGGCCAGAACATCAGCACCCGGACGGCCGTCCGCACGATGCGACGCGGGCGTCCGAACAGCACCAGCGCCGCACCCCCGACGAGCAGCGCCTGCGCGAGGCCGGAGCGGGCCCGCGCCACGATGCGGTCGGCCAGCCGGAAGCGCAGCGCGAGGGCGGCGGAATCATCGCTGAGCTCGAGCCGCAGCCGCTCGCTGCGGGCGAGCAGCAGCTCGCGCCGGGCGGCGAGCAGCTCGCTCCGTGCATTCATTCCGGCTCCCCGTCGAGTGCGGCCACGTCGCGCTTCATTTCTGCGACCGTGGCGGCCAGGATGCGCGGGCGGCGCCGCAGGCGGGCCCTGACGACGAGCACTGCAACGAGCGTCGCGAGTGCGAACGCGGCGGTCACGAGCCCGGCGGCGAGCAGCCGGTGGTCGTCCCAGAACGCGATCACGATCGTGAGCGCAAGCACCAGTACCGCGAGCGAGCCGAACAGGATCACCGCGATGCTCCACAGCAGCAGACCGGCTGCGTGCGCGATCTGCTCCTCGACCTCGACGGAGACGAGTTCGAGCCGCGTATGGGCGAGCGCAATCAGCGTCGCCAGCATGCGCCTCAGCGACGCGAACAGGCCGAATTCAGGCTGATCGTCGGCCACGGTCTAACGGCGGCCGAGCAGCACGCCGAGCACGACGCCAATCGCGGCCGCGACGCCGAGCGACTGCCAGGGGTTGTCGCGGACGTAACCGGTCGCATCGTCTGCGGCCGCCTTCGCCCGCACCTTTAGCTCCGACTCCAGCTGCTCGAGCCGGGCCCTCGCCTTCTCGACCGATTCGGTGGCCTTGTGGCGGGCGTCCTTGGCGCGGTCGCTGGCATCGTTGGCGGTGGCGGCCATCAGCGCCTCGGCATCGCTAACCACCGCGCGCAGATCGTCCATCAGCCGACGCGTGCTTGGTTCGCTCATGGCTAAATTCCCTTACTGTTCCGAGACATAGGCATGTTAACCCGCTCCGGCACCGGAGGCATCGGGGAATTCCGCTGGCCGCGCCTCGAGCCGCGGCTGACCGGCGAGCCAGGGGCCGAGCAGCGCAAGCGCCTGCGCGACTTCGGGCGTTGTGATCGCGAACGACAGGCGAATGCAGCGGTGTCCGCGAACTGGATCGAAGTCGATCCCGGGGGCAGTCGCGACGCCGGTCTCGGCCAGCAGGCGCTGACAGAAGGCCAGACTGTCGCGGGTCAGGTGGCCGACGTCGGCATACAGGTAGAACGCGCCGTCGGGCGGTGCGATCCGGGTGATGCCCATCGCGGCGAGCCCGCCCAGCAGCAGGTCGCGGTTCACCCGGTAGGTCTCGACCGAGCGCGCGAGCTCGGCGCTGTCGTCGAAGGCGGCGAGCGCCGCGTGTTGGGACAGCGTCGGTGGAGTCAGGAACAGGTTGATGACGTATGCCGACAGCCGGGACGCGAGCGCTTCCGGCACCACCAGCCAGCCGAGCCGCCAGCCCGGCATCCGGTAGAGCTTCGAGAAGCTATTGATGACGATCGCCTCCGGCTCCACCTCCAGCGCCGACACCGCCCGCGCGCCGAAGCTGATGCCATGGTAGATCTCATCCGACAGCAGGCGGATGCCCCGCGCGCGGCATTCGCCGGCGAGCGCAGCGAGCTGCGCCCGGTCGAGCATCGCGCCGGTCGGATTGGCAGGGCTGGCGATGACGACCCCGTTGAGCGGCGGATCGACCGCCGCCAGTGCGCCCGCGGTCAGCCGAAAGCTCGAGTCCGGACCGCAGTCGATTTCCACCGCCTCACGGCTGAGCGCGGCGAGCGCGTTGCGGTACGCAGGGTACCCCGGACGGCCGATCCCGATCCGGTCGCCCGGTCCAAACAGCGCCGCGAACGCGGCGACGAGCGCGGCGCTCGCGCCGTTCGTCAGCAGTATCCGCCGCGGCGCGACGTCCACGCCGTACACCTCGGCGTAGTGCCTGGCAATCCTCTCGATCAGCTCGCGCGACTCGACGTAGCCGGTCGGGTCGAGCGCGAGCGCACGCGCGGCGGCCGCGCGCGCAGCCGGCGGCGTGCCCGCGCTCGGTTGCCCGAAATGCATCGGAACGACCGTCCGGCCGGCCCGTTTGAGGTCCGCGGCCTGACGTGCGACCAGGCTCGTGTAGAACGGCGGGACATCGACGCCGCGCACCGGCACGGCGAGACTCGCCGCGGCATGGTCGCTCGCTATGGTGCTCATGCTGGGAACCTCATCGCCGCGCCGGTGCGGCGCGCGACCGCCGGAACTGCCGGAGCTCATCATGCGGGCCGCTCCTTCGGCGGCGGGTCCGGTCAGACCCGTCAGCGAGGATGCTAAGCGACCCGCTTACTCGACGTCGAACTTTACGCCCTGCGCGAGCGGCAGCGCCGCCGAGTAGTTGACCGTCTGGGTCTGGCGGCGCATGTAGGCCTTCCACGCGTCGGATCCGGATTCGCGGCCGCCACCGGTCTCCTTCTCGCCGCCGAACGCGCCGCCAATCTCGGCGCCGCTCGGCCCGATGTTGATGTTGGCGATGCCACAGTCGCTGCCCTCGGTCGACAGGAACAGCTCCGCCTCGGACAGCTCCTGCGTGATCAGGCTCGAGGACAGCCCCTGCGCGACGCCGTTGTTCGCGGCGATCGCCTGCTCGATCGTTGCATAACGGAATACGTACAGGATCGGCGCGAAGGTCTCGCGCTGTGACGTCTCGATCGGCCCGGCGAGCTCGACGATCGCCGGTCGCACGTAGTAGGCGGACTCGTGGCCGGCGACCGCGACGCGTTCGCCGCCGTGCACCACGCCGCCGGCCGCCTTCGCGGTCGCCAGCGCCGCCTGCATGGCCTCGAACGCCGCTGCGTCGATCAGTGGACCGACGAGCGTGTCCTGGCTCAGCGGGCTGCCGACCTTGAGACTCGCGTAGGCGCGCTTCAGGCGCGCAACGAGCGACTCGTACACGGAGTCATGGACGTAAAGGCGCCTGAGCGTCGTGCAGCGCTGGCCGGCCGTGCCGGCTGCGGCAAAGGTGATCGCGCGCACCGCGAGATCCTCTTTGGCCGACGGCGTGACGATCATCGCGTTGTTGCCGCCGAGCTCGAGCAGCGAGCGACCGAGCCGCGCCGCGACGCGTACACCGAGCTCACGGCCCATGCGGGTGCTGCCGGTGGCGCTCACGAGCGGGATGCGCGGATCGTCCGCGAGCCACTCCCCGACCAGACGGCCGCCCTGCACGAGAGCGGCGAGCCCTGCCGGCGCCTCGGCAAAGCCGCGGGCCACGGACTCGAACACGGCGAGCAGCGCGAGCGCGGTCAGCGGCGTCTTCTCCGACGGCTTCCAGATCACCGGGTCGCCGCAGATGAGCGCGAGCGCGGCGTTCCATGCAAAGACCGCCATCGGGAAGTTGAACGCCGTGATCACGCCGACCGGACCCAGCGGGTGCCAGCGTTCCAGCATGTGATGGCGGGAGCGCTCGGAGACGATCGTCAGGCCGTACAGCTGGCGCGACAGCCCGACGGCGAAGTCGCAAATGTCGACGACTTCCTGTACCTCGCCGGCAGCTTCGCTGGGGATCTTGCCCGCCTCGAGCGTAATGAGCTCGACGAGCGCGGGTTTGTGCTCGCGCACGGCCGCGCCGAACAGGCGAACCAGCTCGCCGCGGCGCGGTGCCGGCACAATTCGCCAGGCGGCGAAGGCCGCGACCGAGCGGGCGAGTGTCGCCTCGTAATCGGCGCGCGAGGCCGATGCTACGCGCCCGAGCACGCGCCCGTCGATCGGTGAGCGGCTGATGAGATCGCCGCTCGTGAGCCGCGCTCTGTCAAAGCCGACGGCGGCGAGGCTCGAGGCCGGGCGGCCGGCCGCGCCGGCGGCGGCGATCACCCGACCGCCTTGAGCGCGACGGCCTCGGCACCAGTCGTACCGACGTCGCTCGAATAGGCGCGGCCAAAGCGGTTGGCGAGGAACTCGTCAAGATGGATGTCCTCCTGACGCACGAAGCCGCGCTGCGGTACGTGCCCGGCGACCAGAAGGTCGAGCACCGCACACACCGACGACGCGGTGGTCGTCTGGATCGCGGTCCACTCCTTGCCGGCCAGCACCTGCGGGTAGACGCTGTGCGCAAACGACTCCTGCCACGCCCGGCCGTTCTGCAAGCCCGTGGCGGTCGCGAAAATGACGACGACGTCCTGGCGCGTGCCTGGAATCGCGTTCTCCAGCAGATCGGTGAGGATCGCCGGCCGCTCCGCCAGACGCAGATCCTGCAGCAGCAGCTTCATTACGTCGCGGTGACCCGGGTAGCGGATCGTGCGGTAGTTCAGGTTGCGCACCTTGCCGTCCAGGGTCTCGCACAGCGTGCCGAGGCCGCCGGAGGTATTGAAGGCCTCGTACTGCACGCCGTCGAGCGCGAAATGCTCGAGCTCCTCGAGCGCCGGTACATTGGTGCGCCGGCCCTGCACGATCGCCTCGCACGGCTGGCAATACTCGTTGATCACACCAGCCGTGCTCCAGGTGAGGTTGTAGCCGAGCGCATTCGACGGGAACTGCGGCAGCGCGCCGACACGCATCCTGAGCGTATCGAGCGAGTCGAAACGGCGGGCGAGGTCCATGCCGACGATCGAGATGAAGCCGGGCGCGAGCCCGCACTGCGGGATCAGCGCGTGTGTCGCAGTCTTGGCGAGCTCCCTGACGATGCGCGTCGTCGCGACGTCCTCGGTCAGATCGAGGTAATGGATGCCGGCCGCGTGCGCAGCCTCGGCGATGGCGCCGGTCACCGTGTAGGGAGCAGCGCTCACGACCGCGTACCGGCCGCGCATCGCGGCGAGGAGCGCGGCGCTGTCGGTCACCGAGAGCGCGAGCGTGTCGAGGTGCGGGCGCTTCGCGACCGCGGCGAGCGCGGCCGCGGACTGGTCGATCACCGTGACCCAGTAGTCGCCGCTCGCAGCAAGCAGCTCGGCAATCATGCTGCCGATATGGCCGGCGCCAACAACGAGGATTTTCTTCATGCTCGGTGCTCCCGGGAGTGCCACCAGTGTCCGGGATTGCGCCGTTGATTTGAAGGTGCAATCCGCCGACAATGACGCTTTGGTTCGTCATTATTGGAAGCTTTATGAGCAGAATGCCGGATAAGGCCCAGGACGATGTGTTGCTCGAGCTGCTCTCGGCCGACGCCCGGCTGTCGACCGCCGCGCTCGCCCGCCGCCTCGGCGTCGCGCGCTCGACCGTGCAGGGGCGGCTCGAGCGTCTCGAACGCAGCGGTGTCATTCGCGGCTACACGGTGCGGCTGGGCCCCGCGGCCGTGGCTCGTCAGGTGCAGGCCCACGCGATGATCGCGGTCGAGCCGCAACAGCAGTCACTCGTCGAGCGAAAGCTGAAGGCAATGCCTGCCGTTACGGCACTGCTGACGGTCAGCGGGCCGTACGACCTGATCGCGATGCTCGCCGCCGAAACCACCGAGGCACTCGATGCGGCCCTCGACGAGCTGCGCGCCTGCCCCGGCGTCAAGTCGACGACGACCTCGATTGTGCTGTCGCGGCGTTTCGAGCGCTGATGCGCCGCCTCAGGCGCCGCCGATGGCCGCGTCGCGGCCCGGACCCGCCCGGCAGCCAGCCCGCCGTCCTCGAGGTCGGTGGCACGACTTGCGCGCCGGCTGGCGCCATCATCGTCCTGGCGCCTGCCCTCGGCAAAACGCAAACGATTCGATTCACGCGGCGCTGCGCACGCCCGACCGGCCAGCGGCACAGGGCGGCGAGTCGAGTCGCAGCGTCAGGCACTTTGCCGAGCCGCCGGCCTTCAGGAACTCGCCGAGGTCGATCTCGTGGGCGCGGTATCCGGCGCGCGCGAGTTCGGCGCTGAGCCGCGGCGAGGCCTGGTGCATGAACACCTCGCTCCCGAGGTTGACCGAGTTACAGGCGAAGTTCGCCGCATCCTCCGCCCCCACCGGGATGCGCAGCGCGGCCGGTACGCGTCGTTCGATCTCCGAGCGGCTGGTCGGGTGGAATGCCTCGGGGTAATACAGCACGTGGCCACCGGACAACGGGCAGAAGCACGTGTCCAGATGGTAAAAACGCGGATCGACGAGCCGCAGGCCGACGATTTCGCGGTCGAACGCCCGGCCGAGGTACGCGAGCGCCTCCGGCTCGGTGCGCGGCCCGAGGCCGGTCCACAGCATCGGCCGGCGCGCGTCCTCCAGGCAATCGCCAGCGCCCTCGAAACCTATGTCCTCCGGCAGCTCGACCATCACGAAGCCGCACTCGCGGAACCAGCGCTTGAAGAACGGCTCTTCGCCGCGTCGCTCGTGAGGCATGAAGTGGCTGGCCATGGCCCGCTTGCCGACTACCACGCCCGCGTTCGCCGTGAATACCATGTCCGGCAGCCCGGGCTGCGGCTCGATCGTGACGATCTCGGCGTGCGCCCCGAGCGCGTCGCGCAACGCGCGCCACTGGGCCAGCGCCAGCGCGCCGTGCGCGGCACCATGCTGCATCCAGGGATTGATGACATAGCTGACCTCGAAATGGGTCGGGCGGCACATCAGGATCGTCGCACTCATGGCGTTGCTCCGGCGGGCATTGATCGCGGCGGCGGCGCCTCCGGCAGGAAGATCTCGGCGAGCATGCAGCGGATGCCGCCGCCGCCGACGTGTTCGATGGTGTCGACGGCGCATAGGACCGGCCGGGCGTGCTGCTCGAGCAGCTGGCGCTGCGCCCGGCCGAGGCTGTTCCAGGCGCGGTGCGACACGACGACGACCGGACCCTCGGCCCCTGCGTCGAGAAACAGCACGTTGCCGGCGAACTCGGCGACCTGCTCCGCCGAGATGTCGAGCAGCGTCTTGCCGGTCCGCTCGAGGGCGTCGAATACGCCCCGCAGGTCGGCACCCGCCGAAACCAGGCTGCTGGCCAACACCGCCAGCGACGGGCCCACCGACATCAGCACGTTCGTGTGATAGACCTCGCGCCCCCGCATGTCGTGCGCGTGGAACGCGACCGGCTCATAGCCGAGCTCGCGGCACGCGATATCGACCGCCGCGCGCTGCGTCCGCGGCGACAGGGCGGCATAGGCGATTCGCGCCGTGCGGTCGAGTACCAGGCTGCCCGTGCCCTCGACGATCAGGCCGCGCGTCTCGAGGGATGTCAGGTCCGTGGTGCGCGCGATCCGCCACCCGTGCCGTTCCGCCAGCTGCGCGATCAGCTCCGGGCGGCGTTCGCGGCGGCGGTTGGCCGCGGCCATCGGATAGAGGACGACGCGGCCGTCCGCGTGCGTCGAGAACCAGTTGTTGGGAAACAGCGCGTCCGGTGTCTTCGCCTCCGCAGCGGCATCCGCCACTGCCACCACGATGCCTGCCGCGCGCAGCGCGGCCACCACGCCGTCGAATTCGGCGCGCGCCGCGGCGAGCGTGTCAGCCGCCGAGGCCGCGACCGCGTGCTGGAAGGCGTTGGTCGCGAGCGTCTCCGGGTTCGCGTAGAACGTGGCCGGCCGAATCATCAGCACCGTCCGTGCGCACTGCAGTGCGACGGCGGACCGACGCTCGGTGCCTGCGGCGTTCATCAGGCGGCGAGCCTCGCGACGTAACCGAACAGGTCCTTCGGGTCGCGGGGCTCCGGGATCAGCGGTGAGTCGCTGCCGATTCCGAGCGCGCGCGCTTTGTCGTAGACGTAGCGCAGCGCCGAGTAGTCCTCGAGCGCGAAACCGACCGAGTCGAATATCGTCAGCTCGCGCGTATCGGTCCGGCCGGGCTCGCGCCCGGCGATGACCTGCCAGAGCTCCGTTGCCGCGGCCTCGGGCCCGAGCGACTGGATGTCGCCTTCGATCCGCGTCTGCGGCAGGTACTCGACGAAGATCCGGGCCCGCGCCAGCAGCCGCGGCTCGAGCTCGGTCTTGCCCGGGCAATCACCGCCAATGGCGTTGATGTGAACGCCCGCGCCGACCTGCGCGTCGGCAAGCACGATCTGCGTGCCCTTGACGGCAGTGGCGGTCGTGATGATCCCGGCGCCGGCTACCGCGTCGGCGACGCTGGCGCAGCACACGAGCTCGAGTCCGGTGCCGCGCAGGTTGCGGGCGAACTTCAGCATCGCCCGCGCGTCGGTGTCGTAGTAGCGGATGCTGCGGATGCCGAGACAGGCCTTGAATGCGAGCGCCTGGAACTCGCCCTGGGCGCCGGTGCCGATTAGCGCCATCGTGGTCGCGCCCGGAACCGCGAGGCGACGGGCGGCCATCGCCGAGGTGGCCGCAGTCCTGAGCGCCGTCAGCACGGTCATCTCGGAGATCAGGCGCGGGTAACCAGTGGCGACGTCGGCCAGCATGCCGACCGCGGTGACGGTCAACAGGCCCGCGGCCGGGTTGCCGGGGTGGCCATTGACGAGCTTGAAGCTGAACCACTCGTCATCCGAGGTCGGCATCAGCTCGAGCACGCCGGCCTTCGAGTGCGCAGCGAGGCGCGCTGACTTCTCGAAACGCGGCCAGTGCGCGAAGTCATCCTCGATCCGGCCGGCAAGTTCCTTCAGAAAGGTCTCGACACCCACGCGGGACAGCAGCTGCGCGAGCGTCGGCGTATCAATCATCATGACCATGGGCCACCTCCGGGCCCGTACAGCTTGCGGCTCCGGGGCTGCAGCGGGCACGGAAATCCGCGGCCGGCGACGCAGCGGCTGCGGCGACCGGCTCCCTGAGTCGCAGATTCTGCGGTTGCGGCGCAAGGAACGCCGCCGCTACGTGGATCCGGCCACGATCGTCGCGATCGGGTAACCGGCGAAAGGCTTCGACTCGGCCATCACCACCTGGCTGTGAATCTTCTCGACGCCGTGCTTGCCGCTCGTCAATGCATCGTTGAGCGCGCGGTAGTGGGTCATGTCGCGGCATACGACGTGCAGCAGGTAGTCGCACGCGCCGCTCAGCTGGAACGCCTCGACGATTTCGGGCATTGCGGCGATGACCGCCTCGAAGCGCCTGAAATCGCCAGGCGTATGGTTGCTGAGCGTGACCTCGGCGAATACCCGCAGGCACGACCCCAGCTTCGGCAGGGAGACATCCGCGAGGTAGCCGCGAATGACGCCGTTCCGCTCGAGTCGGCGCACCCGGGTCAGGCACGCGCTCGGCGAGAGGTCGACCCGGGCGGCCAGGTCCTGGTTCGAGATTCGGGCCGCTGTCTGCAGCCCCTCGATCAGCCTCACGTCAGTCCGGTCGAGCGGGGCTTTCATGGCCGTCTCCCCCGGCACCGGTGCGGTGCCGCGTCTGTGTCGGTACGATGGCTGACATTATGAGCAGAATTGGAGCCCGGAGCCGGACCGCCACGGACCACGAACCGCGGCCGGCGTCGCAGTGAGTGCCGCGGCGCTCGTGGTCAACCCCTGCGGCGGGGGCGGCCCGGGCAGCCGGCAGGTGTGCGCTGCCGTCGCCGACACCCGTATCTGACACGAGGATCCCGCATGGCCTACGACGTCAACAACATTTTTGCGCGGATGGCGCGCGGCGAAATCCCCTGCATCAAGGTCCACGAGGATCCGGACACGCTCGCGTTCATGGACATCATGCCCCAGGCTGACGGCCACACGCTCGTGATCCCCAAGCTCGCCGGCGAGAACCTGTTCGACTCCCCGCCGGCGTCGGTCGCCGCGGCGATCCGCACGACCCAGCGGGTCGCGCGGGCGGTGCAGCAGGCGTTTGCGGCGCCGGGCCTGATCGTCACGCAGTTCAACGGGCCGACGGCGGGGCAGACGGTATTCCACCTGCACTTTCACATCGTCCCGGTGTACGTGGCCGGGGGGCTCCGGCCACACGCCCGGGTCAAGGCCGAGCCGGCGATTCTCGAGGCGCACGCGGCGCGGATCCGCGCTGCGCTCGCCGCCGGCTGAACCGCCGCCGCCGTCACGAACATGTCACGCGGCCGTCGCGGGCGCGTCACGGCCGCCCGCGATGCTGCGCACGTGGGCTACGAACTCGAAGCGGCGCCGCCAGCCAGCCACCCCGGCCATGGCGGGCTCGAGCGGGCGCTCGCGGCGCGCTGGCACCGCGCCGAAGAGCGTTTGGCGTCGGCACTGCGGGAGTACGCCGCGGTGCGCCGCGTCGCCACGGCGGGTGACCCCGCCTGGGTCGCGGCGCAGCTCAAGGTCGCCGAAGCGCGCCTGCGCTGGCGCGAATGCGCCGAGCACGCCGAGCAGCTCGCCGAGCTGCTCGACGGCCCCGACCTGTTCCGCTGACCGCGCCCCGCCGAGCGTTTGCGCGACCGCGAATCAGCGCCGAGGGGCGCGCGCAGGTCCTGCCGTGGAGCGTTGCCGCGATCGGTCGGAGCGAGGTCCAATCGCCCTCGGCCACGACCGGTGCGGACTATGTTGACGCTCAGTGGCGTCGCAAGAGTCCCCCTGCTCCCTCCACCGACGTCAGAACTCCGTCGCCGCGCGTTGCGAGTGCCGCGGCATTACCCTCGTCCGTGTCCACGTGCATCTCGAGCACGAATTTGTCGCTTACCCGGACGATCACATCACCGAACGTCAGCTGCCGATCACCGCTGGCCACACGCACGTCGACGAGGTCGCCGCTCTTGACACCGAACGCCGCCGCATCGGCGGGCGCCATGTGGATGTGCCGCAGTGCGCAGATGACGCCCTGCTTCAGGGTGATCGCGCCGGCCGGCCCCTCGATGCGGATGCCGGGCGTGTGTTTGAGATCGCCCGACTCGCGCACCGGCGCGTCGACACCCAGCACGAACTCATCCGTGCGTGCAATCTCGACCTGATCGGCAGTGCGCTCCGGGCCGACGACGCGCACATGCTCGATGCGGCCGTTCGGCCCGATCAGGGTCACGGTCTCGGCGGCGGCGAACTGGCCGGGCTGTGAGATCGGCTTCAGCGGCGTCAGGCGATGTCCCGGCCCAAACAGTGCGGCGACACTCTCAGGCGTCAGGTGCACGTGGCGCGCCGAAATGGCGATCGGCACGGTACGCGCCACGCTCACCGCTTGGCCGCGCGACAGCAGCTTCCGGGTGGCGCGCGCGATGGCGTATTCCTCGTCGGTCGCGACGACCAGCAGCGGACAGCGTGCTCGGTCGACCGAGATCTCCGCGACGCGTCGCTCCGGGCTTACGCTGGCATCGCGATTCCGGTCCTCGTCGAGCTCGGCGCCCAGGAACTCGAGGCGCTGGGCGACGCGGTGCCTCACCACGGCACTGTGCTCGCCGACCCCGCCGGTGAACACGATCGCATCCACGCCGCCCATCACCGCCGCGTAGGCACCGACGTACTTCCTGAGACGGTGCGCGTAGACCAGGAGCGCGAGCCGGCAGGAATCGTCGCCGGCGGCAGCGCGCTTTTCTACCTCGTGCATGTCGCCGGTGCCGGCGAGACCGCGCAGCCCGGACTCCTCGTTGAGCAGCCGCTCGAGATCCTCGAGCGACATCCCGGAGTGCAGCAGCGCCAGCATGATGCCCGGATCCAGGTCACCGGGCCGCGTCGCCATGACGAGCCCCTCGAGCGGAGTGAGCCCCATGCTGGTGTCGACGCTGCGGCCGAACTCGATCGCCGCGACGCTGGCGCCGCTCCCCAAATGGCAGCTGACGATCCGCAGGCGGCGCAGATCGGCGCCGAGCCATTCGGCCGCAACGCCTGCCACGAACGCGTGGCTGGTGCCGTGAAACCCGTAGCGCCGGATGCCGAGCCGGGTGCGTACCGCGGCCGGCAGCGCGTACTCGCGTGATCGTCGTGGCAGCGTGGCGTGAAAGGCGGTGTCGAACACGGCGACCTGCGGCAGCGCGGGCAGGCGCGCGCGCGCCGCCCGGATGGTGGCCAGCGCCGCCGGGTTGTGCAGCGGGGAGAGCGGCGCCAGCGCCGCGATCGCGGACTCGACGGCGCCGTCAATCAGCACCGGGGCCGTGAAGCGCTCGCCGCCGTGCGCCACCCGGTGGCCGATGGCCGCGAGGCCCGCGCCGAGCGCGCCGTGCGCCTCGAGCTCGTCGAGCGCAAGATTCGCGGCCGCTGTCATGTCGGCCGGCGCGACAGGCCGCTCGGCACTCCCGACGGACAGCCGCGCACCTGGGCCGAGCCCCGTGATGCGCAGGTCGGTCAGGTGGCGGCCGTCGTCGCCGACCACCGCCACCTTCAGCGAGGAGCTACCACAGTTGAAAACCAGGACTGGTGAGGTCATGCAGCACCGCGCTTCCGCAATCAGAGGCTCTCGCGCAGACCCTGCGGATGCTAGCATCGCGCTCCCATCGTCTCCATCGAGGACAGTCACGATGACGGCTCCCGAGTCGGGCGAGGCGGCGCTGACGTTTTACCGGCGGACGTTTGCCATCGCGGTCGTGGTAATACTCGCGATTCTGCTGTTTCGCGTCCTAGAGCCGTTCCTGGTTCCGCTCGCCTGGGCGATCGTGCTCGCGTTCCTGATGCACCCGCTGCAGGTGCGGCTCACGCGCCTGTGCCGGAACCGGCCCGGGCTCGCGGCGGGCCTGCTGACGGTGCTGACCTTCATCCTGTTCGTGGGGCCGCTGACGATCGTCGGCGGCGCATTCGCCTCACAGGCGGCCATGCTGGTCGCGAGGCTGCAGCAGCTGGTGACCGACCTCAAGATCGGCAGCGTCAGCGACCTGGCGCAGCTGCCGGCCGCGCAGGGCGTGATCGTCTGGCTCCAGCAGCACCTTGCGATATCGGCGGACCAGTTGCGTGGCTGGATCGCGAGCGGCGCCGAGCGCGTCTTGGAACCGGTCGCTGCGCTCGGCGGCCAGGCGTTCCTCGGGGCGATCGGTACGGTCGTCAATTTCACGCTGATGCTGTTCCTGCTGTTTTTCCTGCTCCGCGACGGCGTCGCGATGCTCGACGCGGGCCTTGGACTCGTGCCACTGGCTCCGAGCCGCAGGGAGAAGCTCGCTGCGCACATTGGCAATGTGACCCGCGCGGTGGTCTTCGGGACGCTGGTCACCTCGGCGCTGCAGGGGCTGTCGGTCACGGTCGCCTTCGCACTCGTCGGCCTGCCGTCCCCGGTGGTGTTCGGCGCGCTGGCGGCGGTGCTGTCGGTGCTGCCGGTGGGCGGCACGGCCTTCGTCTGGGCTCCTGCAGCCATCTGGTTGCTCGCCGTCGGGCGCGTCGGCGCGGGAGTGTTCCTGCTGCTGTGGGGCGTGATCATCGTCGGCGTGGCGGATAATCTGCTGCGACCGCTGCTGATCTCCGGGCGCACCCAGGTGCCGACGCTCGCGGTGTTCGTGGGAGTGCTCGGCGGGCTCGCCGCCTTCGGCCTGGTCGGCATGTTCCTCGGCCCCCTGTTGATATCGCTGGCGATCGTGCTAGTGCGCTTCGCGGACGTCTCGCTCGCGAGCCGATAGAATCACATTCGTGAATCCCGAATCCTTGCTCGCGGACCTCAACGAGGCACAGCGCGCCGCCGTGGTGGCGCCGCCCGGCCCGATCCTCGTGCTGGCCGGCGCCGGCAGCGGCAAAACGCGGGTGCTCGTGCACCGCGTGGCGTGGCTGATCTCCCAGCAGGGCGTTTCGCCGCACTCGATCCTTGCAGTGACCTTCACCAACAAGGCGGCCGGTGAGATGCGCGGGCGCATCGAGGGACTGCTCGGCACGCCCGGCGGAGCGCTCTGGATCGGCACATTCCACGGCCTCGCCCACCGCCTGCTGCGACTGCACTGGCGCGAGGCGGGCCTGCCGCAGACGTTCCAGATCCTCGACTCGGAAGACCAGTTACGGGTCGTCAAGAAGGTGCTGCGCGGGCTCGAGCTCGACGAAACGCGCTGGTTGCCGAAGGATCTGCAGTACTTCATCAACGCGCAGAAGGATGAGGGCCGGCGCCCGGGCACGCTCGACGACGGGGGCGACGCAACCCGGCGCGTGATGATCAAGGTCTACGCCGCCTACGAAGAGGCGTGCCGCCGGGCCGGAGTCGTCGATTTCGCCGAGCTGCTATTGCGGTCGTTCGAGCTGTGGCGTGACCAGCCCGTGCTGCTCGCCCACTACCAGCGGCGCTTCCGCTACGTACTGGTCGATGAGTTCCAGGACACCAACGCTATTCAGTATCAATGGGTACGGCTGCTCGCCGGCCCCGACAGCCTGCCGTTCGTCGTCGGCGACGACGACCAGTCGATCTACGGCTGGCGCGGGGCACGCGTCGAGAACATCCGCAAGTACCAGCGCGACTTCCCGGGCACGACGCTGTTCCGCCTCGAGCAGAACTACCGCTCGACCGCAACGATCCTGAATGCCGCGAATGCGCTCATCGCGAACAACACGGCGCGGATGGGCAAGACGCTGTGGACCGCGGGCGAGTCCGGCGAGCCGATTCACCTCTACGCCGCCTTCAACGAGCGCGACGAGGCCGATTTCGTCGTTGACCGCATCCGCGACTGGGTGCGGCAAGGCGGGCTGCGCCAGCATTGCGGAGTGCTGTACCGTTCGAACGCCCAGTCACGCGTGCTGGAGGAGGCACTGCTGGTGGCGCGGATCCCGTACCGCGTCTATGGGGGACTGCGGTTCTTCGAGCGCGCCGAGGTCAAGGACGCGCTCGCTTACCTGAGGCTCGTGTCGAGCCGGCTCGACGACTCCTCCTTCGAGCGCGTCGTCAACCTGCCGACGCGCGGGATAGGGGCCAAGAGCCTCGAGCTCCTGCGCGCGTATGCGCGCGCCCAGGCCACCTCGCTGTGGGAAGCGGCCGGAGCAACGATCGCCGGCGGAGCGCTGGGAGCGAAGGGTGCGCAGGCGATGCACGGGTTCCTGGCGCTGATCGAGCGCCTAGCCAAGGAGACCACCGGCCTGCCACTGCACGAGCAGGTGGACCGGGTGATCGCCGTGTCCGGGCTCCTCGATCACTATCGCAAGGAGAAGGGCGAGCGCGGCGAGGCCCGGATCGAGAATCTGGAGGAGCTGGTGTCGGCGGCGCGCGGCTATTCAACCGAGGAAGGCTCGGACCTGCCGCCGCTTGAATCGTTTCTCGCGCATGCGGCGCTTGAGAGCGGCGAAGGCCAGGCGAGCGAGTGGGAAGACAGCGTACAGATGATGACGCTGCACTCGGCCAAGGGGCTCGAGTTCCCGGTCGTGTTCCTCTGCGGCCTGGAGGACGGGCTGTTTCCGCACCAGCGATCGGTTGCCGACATCGGCGGCCTCGAGGAAGAGCGCCGCCTCGCCTACGTCGGCATCACGCGCGCCATGCGCCGGCTGTACCTGACCTATGCAGAGCAGCGACGCCTGCACGGCGTCGACCAGTTCGGCGCGCCGTCGCGATTCATAGCCGAGGTGCCGCAGACGCTGATCGAGGAGGTGCGGCCGCGGGTGCAGGTATCGAGGCCCGTCTACGCGGGCCGGCACAGCGCCGGCAATCATGCCGTGGCCCGCTACGAGGAGCCGGCGAACACCTCCGGCATGCGGCTTGGCCAGCGCGTGCGGCACGGGCGTTTCGGAGAGGGCGTCGTGCTACGACTCGACGGCCAGGGCCAGGGTGCGCAGGTCGAGGTGAACTTCGAGCGGCTCGGGCGCAAGGTATTGATGCTCGCCTACGCCAATCTCGAGCCGCTGTAAGGCGCCTGCGCCGCGCCCCGGGCACTGCGTTCGCCACTCACGAGCCGCAGCGTGATGCGCGGGCGCAGCCGCCCGCGCCCCCGCCGTACCGATCGCCAGCCTCAGCCCGTCGGGCTCACCCAGCCTCCGCCCAGCGCCTGGATGAGCGCGACGCTCGCCAGCAGGCGGTTCTGCTGGATCGTAAGCAGCGCCTGGCGGTCCGCCAGATAGGTCTGATTGGCGACGATCACCGTCGTGAAAATGACCGTACCCGCCTTGTATTCATTCAGCGCCACATCCGCGGCTTCCTGCGCCGAGTCGACCGCGACCTTGGCAGCCACTGCCTCATCCTGCAGCGTATGCAGCGCGAGCAGCTGGTCCTCGACGCTCTGAAACGTCGATAGCACCGTCTGTCTGTAGTTCGCGATCGCCTGCGCGTAGCCGGCGCGCGCCGCCGAAACGGCGCCCAGCTTGCCGCCGGCGTCGAGAATCGTTCCCGCCACCACGCCGCTCGCGGACCAGACGCGATTGGGGGCGCTGACCAGATGCGACATGGTATTGCTCGCAAAGCCGACGAGGCCGGACAGCGTGACGTCCGGAAAGAACGCCGCCTCGGCCACACCGATCAGTGCGCTCTGCGACTGCATCTGCCGCTCGGCCGCAGCAATCGACGGATTGCGCTCCAGGAGCGCCGACGGTATGCCGACCGGAACCACCGGCACCTCGGCCGCAAGCTCGCCATGGGGGATCTTGAATCCCGACGGCGGCGCACCCGTCAGTACCGCAATCGCATGCTCGTACTGACCGCGCGTTTGCCGTAGCGCAATGAGCTGCGCACGCGTCGCTTCCACCTGGGCGCGCGCGCTCATGAAATCGCCACGCGAGGCGGTGCCAAAGTGGTACTGGTTCTCAGTGATCTGCGCCGTGCGCTCGTACCCGGTCACCGATTCGGTCAGGATGTCCATCAGCGCATCGGCTGCCCGCAGGCTGAAGTAGTCGCTTGCCAGCGTCGCCTGCGCGGAAAGCAGCGCGTTAGCCAGGTCCGCCGCACTTACCTGGGCAGCAGCTTTCTGGCTCTCGAGCTGCCGGCGGATGCTGCCCCACACATCCAGAGTCCAGCTCGCCGTGCCGTCGGCCTGAAACGCGTTGGCCACGCTGTTGGTCGCGCCCGGCGTCCCGTTCACCACTCCGACGGACGTGCCCCGGCCGCGCGTTGCATCGCCACTGACACCGATGCTCGGAAACAGCTGTGAGCGCACCTCCCGAACGAGCGCCTGCGCCTGAGCGTACTGCGCCTCGTAGACCTTGACGTTCTGGTTCGAGATGCTGACCTGCCGCTCGAGCCGATCGAGATCCGCATCGCCGTACACGGACCACCAGGCGCCGCGCTCGATCGTGTCCTTCGGCGCGATCGGCGTCCAGCCGCCAAGCTCGCCGTACTCTTGGGGCGTCGGAGCCGAGGGACGGTGGTAGTTCGGTCCAATCGCGCAACCGGCAGCAGCGACTACCGCAGACAACACACCGGCCAGCAAAGCGTTCCTCGGTCTCATGAACGCGCCTCCCACGACAGCGCCAGCCGCGGCGCACGCAGTCGCCGCCAGTTACGCCCAATCCACAGCCGCAAGCGCTCCATGCGCAGATACAGCACGGGCGTGGTGTAGAGCGTCAGCAGCTGACTCATGATCAGCCCGCCAACGATCGAAATGCCCAGCGGCTGGCGCAGCTCCGAGCCGGTGCCGAGGTTGAGAGTCAACGGCACTGCGCCCAGCATGGCCGCCAGCGTCGTCATCATGATCGGACGGAATCGCAACAGACACGCCTGGGTAATGGCCTGCTCGGGGCCCAGACCCTGGGTGCGCTCGGCCGCCAGCGCAAAGTCGATCATCATGATGGCATTTTTCTTCACGATTCCGATCAGAAGTATCAGACCGATCATCGCGATGACCGTGAACTCAGTGTTGAACAGGATCAGTCCGACCAATGCGCCGATTCCGGCCGGCGGCAACGTCGACAGTATCGTGATCGGGTGAATGAAGCTCTCGTAAAGAATGCCCAGCACGATATAGACGGCAAACAGCGCCACCAGTATCAGGACTTTTTCATTGTCCAGTGACCGCTGAAACAACTGCGCGGTGCCGGCGAATGTCCCGCGTATCGACGGCGGCATGTGCAGGCCGGCCATTGCCTTCTGAATCGCCGCAGTCGCGTCGCTCAAAGATTTGCCCGGCGGAAGGTTGTAAGAAAGCGTGGTCGCGACGAAAAGTCCCTGGTGATTCACCGACAGCGGCGTGCTGCCCGGCGCGAAGTGTGCCACCGCTGCAAGCGGCACCATGCTCTCCTGGGTGGTACTGACCGCCGCGCCGGTTGAGGTCACGCCGCGGCCGGAGTTGGCGATTGCGTTTATCGCAGCGTTTTCCGCCGCGGTGCTGCTGCCGCTGGCGGCCGATCCGGAGGCGGACGTCGCGCCCGAGGAGAACGTGCTCGCCACGGCGTTGCTCGAGGCGGTCGCGCCGACAGCTCCGCCGGCGGTGCTGATGAAAATGTTGTTCAGCGTCTGCGGGGACTGCCATGTCCGCGGATCCACCTCCATGACCACGTGGTACTGATTCAGTGCGCTGTAGATCGTCGATACCTGGCGTTGGCCGAAAGCGTCATACAGCGTGTTGTCGATTTGGCTGGCCGTGATGCCGAGCCGCGCGGCAGTGTTCCGGTCGATCACCAGATCGGTCTCGAGACCCTTCTGCTGCTGGTCGGAATTTACGTCGGCGAGGTCGGGGCTGCGCTGCAGCACCGCCAGCAGCTTCGGTGCCCATTGATAGATGTCGGCACTCGTGTCGCCAAGCAGCGAGAACTGGTACTGGGCGTTCGACTGCCTGCCTCCGACCCGTACGTCCTGTACGGTCTGCAGGTACAGCCGCCCGCCCGGCACACGGCTTAGACCCCCGCGCAGGCGGGCTATCACGCGGTCGGCGCTGATCTTGCGCTCGTTCAGCGGCTTGAGCATCACGAACACCGAGCCGGTGTTGGTCGAGCCGGCACCGCCACCGCTGCCGCTACCGGTAAAGCCCACGACACTCTGTACCGCGGGATCCTTCTGCACGATCTCGGTCAGCTGCTGCAGCTTGTCGCGCATCCTGGAAAACGAGATGCTCTGGTCCGCGACGATACCGCCGGTGAGCTGGCCGCTGTCCTCCTGCGGAAAGAATCCCTTCGGGATGAAGATGAACAGCACGATGAAAAGCACGATCGTCGCCAGCCATACGAGCATCACCAGTGCGCTGTGGCGCAGCGCCCAGCCCAGCGAGCGTTCGTAACCGGCGACCACCCGCTCATACCAGGAGCGTCGCGGTCTGCCGCCTGCGGCTGACGCGGGCCGGAGCAGCAGCGCGCACATCATCGGCGTGGTCGTCAGCGATATGAAGAGGGAAATGACGATCGCCAAACTCAGCGTCAGCGTGAATTCGCGAAACAGGCGGCCGAGAATTCCTCCCATCAGCAGGATTGGAATGAACACGGCAATCAGCGACACGCTGATGGAGACAACCGTAAAGGCGACTTCGCGCGCGCCGCGACGCGCCGCGTCGCGCTGCGACATGCCCTGTTCGATGTAACGCGAGATGTTCTCGAGCACCACGATCGCATCGTCGACGACGAAACCGGTGGCGATCGTCAGCGCCATCAGCGACAGGTTATTCAGGCTGAAGCCCAGCAGGTACATGCCGCCAAAAGTACCGACGATCGAGACCGGGACGACGACCGCCGGGATGATCGCCGCCCGCGGGTTGCCGAGCGCGGCGAATACCACCGCCGTGACCAGGATGACGGCGAGCATCAGCGTCCACTTGGTGTCGTTCAGCGAGGCACGTATCGTCTGGCTGCGGTCCGCTGCAAGCGAGATTCGGATCGAACTCGGCAGCGCCGCCTGCAGGTGCGGCAGCTCGGCTTTGATGCTGTCGACCGTATCGATGATGTTCGCACCGGGCTGGCGGAAGACGATTATCAGGATGGCGCCCTCGCCGTTGGCAATTCCGGCGTTGCGCAGGTCCTGCACCGAGTCAACGACCTCGGAAATGTCTGTGAGGCGGACGGGCGCACCGTTGCGGTACGCGACGATCAGCGGCTGGTAGTCGGCCGCGTGGTTCGCCTGATCGTTGGTGTAGACCTGGAAGCGGCGTCCGCCGTCCTGGATTGCGCCCTTCGGGCTGTTGGCGTTTGCCGACGCAAGTGCCGCACGAACGTCCTCGAGGCCAATTCCGTACTTGAACATCGCCTGCGCGTTCAACTCGACGCGCACCGCGGGCAGTGCCGATCCGCCGATGATCACCTGCCCGACACCGTCCAGCTGTGACACCCGCTGCTGCAGAACATTGCTTGCGGCGTCATAGAGCTGACCGCGAGTCATCGTCTGCGAGGTCAGCGCCAGCACCATGATCGGCGCGTCGGAAGGATTGAGCTTTCTATAGGTCGGATTTGTCACCAGACTAGTGGACAGGTCCGCTTGCGCGGCGTTTATCGCGGCCTGCACGTCGCGGGCGGCGCCGTCGATGTCGCGATCAAGGTCGAACTGCAGAGTCACGCGCGCCTGGCCCGTCCCGCTGGTTGAGGTCATTTCGGTGACGTCGGCGATGCGCCCCAGGTAGCGCTCGAGGGGCGCGGCAACGCTGGTGGCGACCGTGTCCGGACTGGCACCGGGCAGCTGGGCCGACACCGAGATCGTCGGAAAGTCGACCTGCGGCAGCGGCGACACCGGCAGCTTCAGGTAGGCGAATGCGCCCGCGAGGGCAATACCTACCGTCACCAGGGTAGTTGCGACCGGGCGCTCGATGCACAGCGACGGCAGATTCATGGGCTACCCGTTGCCGCCGCCGCTGGCCCGCGCGGCGACCAGCGCGCGCGCACCCGTCGTGCGACCCGATCGAACGCGAGGTAGATGACCGGGGTCGTGAATAACGTCAGAATCTGGCTGAGGATCAGGCCGCCCACGATTGCCTCGCCCAGCGGCCGGCGCAGCTCCGAGCCCGTGCCCGTGCCAAGCATCAGAGGCATCGCGCCGAGCATGGCCGCCATCGTCGTCATCAGGATCGGTCGGAAGCGCAACAGGCAGGCCTGTCGAATGGCTGCTCGCGGCTCGAGTTTTTCGACGCGTTCGGCATCGAGCGCGAAGTCGATCATCATGATCGCGTTCTTCTTGACGATGCCGATCAGCAGGATGATGCCGATGATGCCCATCACGTCCAGATCATCGCCCGCGATGATCAGCGCCAGCAACGCGCCGACGCCTGCGGACGGCAGCGTCGAGAGAATGGTCACCGGATGGATGTAGCTTTCGTAGAGCACGCCCAGCACGATGTACATCGTCGCCACGGCGGCCAGCAGCAGCAGCACCTCGTTGGTCAGCGACGACTGGAAGGCCGCGGCTGCTCCCTGGAATGCCGTGGTAAACGCATCGGGCAGCCCTACCTCCTTCTCGGCGGCCTTGATGGCGGACACCGCAGCGCCGAGCGATGCTCCCGGAGCCAGATTGAATGACACCATCGTTGCCGGAAATTGGCCAAAGTGCGTAATCTGCAGCGGCCCGGTGCGCGGCACGACGTGCACGATGGCGGACAGCGGCACCTGGCCATTGGTGGTCGACGCCGACGAAGGCAGGTACAGACCCGACAGGTCACTCATCGAGGTCTGCAGCGCCGGATCGACCTCGAGAATCACCCGGTATTCGTTTGACTGGGTGTAGATGGTTGAGACGATGCGCTGCCCAAACGAGTCGTAGAGCACGTTGTCCACGGTGGCAGGCGTTATGCCGAAGCGCGCCGCCGTCGAGCGGTCGATCACCAGGTCGACCGCCGATCCCTGCTGCTGCATGTCACTGCCGACATCGCGCAGCTCTTTGATCTGCGCCAGCCGGTCGACCAGTTTCGGCACCCACACTGCGAAGTCCGCGGGATTGGCGTCCTCCAGCACGAACTTGTACTGCGCCCGGCTCACCGTCGAGTCTATGGTCAAGTCCTGCACCGGCTGCATGTACAGCGCTATGCCCGACACGTTCGCCGTCTCGGACTGCAGCCGGCGGATGATCTGACTCGCCGTGAGGCTCCGCTTGTCGTTAGGCTTGAGGCTGATCAGCAGCCGGCCGCTGTTCAGCGTCGAGTTGGTACCGTCGACGCCGATGAAGGAGCTGACGCTCTGCACGTCCGGATCCCGCAGTACGGCGTCGGCCAGCGCCTGCTGGCGCTCCGCCATAGCGCCGTAGGAGATGTTCTGCGCGGCCACTGAAATGCCCTGGATCATGCCGGTGTCCTGCACCGGGAAGAACCCCTTCGGGATGACCACGTACAGAATCAACGTCACCACAACCGTGACCACCGCTACCGCCAGCGTCAGCGGCTGGCGGTCGAGCACCCAGTCGAGCGCGTGGCTGTAGCGCTCCACGACCCAGTTAAACGCGCGCTCGGATTGCAGGTCAAACCGCGTGCGCGCGCTCTTCTCGTGATGCCGCACCATCAGCGAGCACATCATCGGCACCAGCGTCAGCGACACGATTGCCGAGATCACGATCGTGACCGAGAGCGTGATGGCGAATTCGTGGAACAGCCGGCCGACCACCTCGCCCATGAACAGCAGCGGAATCAGCGCTGCAATCAGCGACACGGTCAGGGAGATGATGGTGAAGCCTATCTGCTGCGAGCCTTTGAGTGCCGCGGCCAACGGCTTCTCGCCGGCTTCGACGTACCGCACGATATTCTCGATCATCACGATCGCGTCATCGACGACGAAGCCCGTCGAGATCGTCAGCGCCATCAGCGAAAGATTATCCAGGCTGAAATGCGCGAGGTACATGACCCCGAAGGTACCGACCAGCGATACCGGGACGGACAGGCTCGGAATGACGGTCGCCGGAAGGTTGCGCAGGAACACAAAGATGACCAGCACCACGAGCACCACCGCCAGAATCAGCTCGAACTGAACGTCGGCGACCGACGCGCGAATCGTGGTAGTGCGATCGCTCAGCACGCTGATGTCGAGTGCGGCCGGGAATCCGGCCTCGATCTTCGGTAGCAGCTTCTTGACGGAATCGACGACCTTGATGACATTCGCGCCAGGCTGGCGCTGGATGTTGAGGATCAACGCTGGCGTGCGATTGGCCCATGCCGCCAGCTCGGTGTTCTCCGGCGCGCGCACGATTGTCGCCACATCCGACAGGCGCACGGGCGCACCGTTGCGGTACGCCACGACGATGTTCTGATAGCCGGGGATGTCGGTCAGCTGGTCGTTGGCGTTGATCGTGGAGGACTGGCTGACCCCGTCGAAGCTTCCCTTCGGTGTATTGACGTTGAAGTTCGCTATCGTGGTCCGCAGATCGTCGATGTTAAGCCCGTGCGCGGCCATCGCACGCGGATTGAAGCGCACGCGAAAAGCCGGACGCTGGCCGCCGCTGATCGTCACGAGCCCTACACCGCTGAGCTGCGATATCTTCTGCGCAAGGCGCGTGTAGATCAGATCCTCGACGTCTGTCAGCGGCTGCGTCTTGGAGCTGACCGCGAGAGTGAGGATCGGGGCGTCCGCGGGATTGAATTTCGCGTATGTCGGCGGTGTCGGCAGTCCGCTCGGCAGCAGGTTGTTCGCGGCATTGATCGCCGCCTGGACTTCCTGCTCGGCGACATCCAGGCTGATGTCGAGGCTGAACTGCAACGTGATGACCGATGCGCCGGCCGAGCTCGCCGAGGTCATCTGGCTCAGGCCGGGCATCTGCCCCAGCTGACGCTCGAGCGGTGCCGTGACCGCCGAGGTGGTCACCTCCGGACTCGCGCCGGGGTAGAAGGTCTGCACCTGAATCGTCGGGTAGTCCACTTCCGGCAGCGAGGACACCGGCAGGAAGGTGTAAGCGACGAACCCGGATAGCAGGATGGCCACCATCAGCAAGGTGGTGGCGACCGGTCGCTGGATGAAGATCTCGGACGGGTTCATGGCGACGGCGGACCCGCGGTGAGTTCACACCCGCACCGGCGCGCCAAGCCGCCGTTGCTCACTGCTGACCCTGGTCTTTCGGCTGATGCCGGCTGTCGTCGCCGCCCGCGCGCGGGTGATGGCTCTGTCCAGCAGGCTGCCCCGACTGGCCGCGGTGCCCATCTGCAGATCCTTTCTGGCTCGTCCCGGCGTCGCCACCGGCCGGGACGTTGTCGTCGCGGATCGTCACGTGGGCCCCGTTGCGCAGTTGGTCCGCGCCATCGATGACGACGCGATCGCCAACGGCAACGCCGCCGTTCACGGCAATCCAATCGCCGTCCTGCGTACCGAGCTGCACGGGTCGCACGCTGACCGTATTGTCCGCGGCAATCAGGTAGACGAACGGCCCGGACGACCCGTACTGCACCGCGGCGCTCGGGGTGGCGACGACGTTATGCAGGACGTTGACCAGCAGTCGCACATTCACGAACTGCTGCGGGTAGAGAACGTTGTCAGCATTCTCGAACATCGCACGCATCTTGACGGTGCCGGTCGTCGTGTCGACCTGGGTGTCGATGGCACCGAGCGTTCCCGTGGCGAGCTGCTTGACATTGGCACGATCGAACACCACAACCTGCAGCGGCTTGCCGCCGTTGAACTGTTGTAGCACCGCCGGAACGGCGTCTTCCGGCACCGTGAAGATGACCGAGATCGGGCGGAGCTCGGCCACGACGACCAGGCCGTTCGGGCTGTTCGACTGCACGTAGTTGCCAACGTCGACCTGTCGCAGTCCGACGCGTCCGGTGACCGGCGAGGTGATGTGGCAATAGATGAGATTGAGCTTCTGCGCGTTGACCTGCGCCTCATCGAGCCGTACGGTGCCTTCCGCCTGCTTTACCAGCCACTCCTGATCATCGACCGTCTGTTTGGCGATCGAATCCCTCTTCTGCAGCTCGTGGTAGCGCTCGAGGTCGGTCTCGGCCTGGCGGAGTATCGCTTGGTCACGGATCATCTGGGCCTGGTACTGCGAGAGCGCCACCTGGTAGGGGCGCGGATCGATCTGCGCGAGGAAATCGCCGCGGTGGACGATCTGCCCTTCAGTGAAACCGATCTCCATCAGCTGGCCGCTGAGCTGCGGCTGGACGGTCACCGTGGCGATCGGCGTCACGGTGCCGAGCTGGTTGAGGATGATCCGGATATCGCGGGTACCGATCGTCGCCACGCCCACGGGCTGCGACTGACCGGCAAGGCGGGCGCGCGTCGACTGCGAATCCCGGGTCAACGCCGTTAGCCGCCACACGACGAGCCCGGCCAGAACAACGATCACCAGCGCTGCGATAGCGAGCCATTTGCGCTGGCGGTGTCGGCCACCAGCGTCTCCTGCACCCTGGTCCGGCGCCACCGCGGTGGGTTCCCGATCAGTTTCCATAGCTACCCTTGATCAAAGTCGGATGCTGATTTCGCGCCCGCCGTCAGTCGTTATGCGTTCTGCCGCCTGCTGGCGCAGCAGCGCGGAACGGTCTGCCAGGTACGCCTCCCGGCTGTCGCGGTACGGCGGCGAAACGCAGGCCGGCGGGCGCGTGACCGGCGGGAAACGTCGCGCTAGCAGAGCTGCGGCCACTGATCGCCGACGGTGGGGCCGGCAGCAGTCGCGGCGCTGGCTTGGCGATCGGGCCATGCGGCCTGCTGCAGAGCGTCGTTGATGGTCATCCGGCTGGTCGCTCAGGTCACAGTTTCCGCTGGCGCAGAACTCAAACGCGTACGAAAACAAGTGTACCGAACGCCGGCACAAGATCCAGTGTCAGCGACCAGCCCCGATTGCGCGCCTCTGTGCCACAGCATACTCGCAGAAAGCTCTGTGCCTCCACTCCTCGGCTGCTCAGATCTGCGCAGAACGCAGCGAATGCGCGGCTTCTGTCAGGGCATCAAAAGTTATGTGATGCCGAAGCAAAGATCCCTCCGGATCGGTGGACGATCGGCCGCCACGGCCGTTGTGCCTGCGCTATCCGACCGCGCAGGCGCCGGTGCGCACGGCCGTCCGGCCCAGCACGTCCCGCCCCGCCGCGCAGGCAACCCAGCGAGGTCCGCCGAGCGCCGCCGGGCAGCTGCCGATCACGCGGCCCGCGGGGTCGTTGCGGCCGGCGACAGCGGACGTGTCGCCGGAAGGGGCCGGCACCGGCCTGCTAGACTGAGAGCGGGGACGTATGCGCGTGTGCCTTTGAAAATCATCATCCTCGGCGCCGGCCAGGTTGGCCGGACGGCCGCCTACCACCTGTCGCGCGAGGAGGCGAACGAGGTCACGGTCGTCGACTCGGACGACGCCGTTCTCAGGGATCTCCAGGACCGAATCGATGTCCGCACCGTCAGCGGCAACGCCGCGAGTCCGGCGGTGCTCACCGCGGCCGGCTGCGCTGATGCCAGCCTGATCGTAGCGCTGACCAACAGTGACGAAGTCAACATGGTCGCGTGCCACGTGGCCTGGACGCTGTTCAAGACACCCACCAAGATCGCGCGGATCCGCGGGGCGGCATACGCCGCACGCCCGGAGCTGTTCTCGGAGAGTGCGGGCTTCGCGGTCGACGTCTGGATCAGCCCGGAGCGGCTCGTGACGGAGTACGTCGAGCAGCTGGTCCGCAACCCGGGCGCCCTGCAGGTGGTCGACTTCGCGGACGGGCGGGTGCGACTCGTGGGCGTACGCGCAGTCCACGGCGGCCTGCTCGTCGGGCAGCCGCTCCACAACCTGCGCCAGCACACACCACAGATCGACTCGCGCGTCGCCGCCATCTACCGCAAGGGCCGCAGCATCAAGCCCGAGGGCGCCACGGTCATCGAGCCCGGCGACGAAGTGTTCTTCCTGGCGGCACGCGAAGACATCCGCGTGATGATGAGCGAGCTTCGCAAGCTCGAGCCGCCGCTGAAGCGACTGGTGATCGCGGGCGGCGGCAACATCGGCATCCGGCTCGCGCAGGCGCTCGAGACCCAAAACCAGGTCAAGCTCATCGAGCGCGACCCGCGCCGCGCCCGGCATGCCTCCGAGACACTGCGCAACACGGTTGTGCTGGAGGGTGATGCCGCGGACGAGGAGCTGCTACTCGAGGAGAACATCGACAGTGCCGATGCGTTCATCGCGGTGACCAACGCCGAGGAGGCGAACATCCTGTCGGCGATGCTCGCCAAGCGCCTGGGCTGCCGCAAGGTGATGGCGCTGATCAACAAACCTTCGTATGCGGAATTGATAGAAAGCGACCGGATCGACGTCGCGATCTCGCCGCAGACGATCACGATCGGCTCGCTGCTCGCGCACGTCCGGCGCGGCGACGTCGCGAGGGTGCATTCACTGCGCCGCGGTGCCGCCGAGGCGATCGAGGCGATCGCCCACGGCGACCAGGACACCTCCAGGGTGATCGGACGCAAGATCGAGCAGATCAAGCTGCCGGAAGGCACAACGATCGGGGCCGTGGTGCGCGGCGAGGACGTGATCATGGCGCACCACGACACGGTCGTGGCCGAGGGCGACCACGTGATCCTGTTCCTCACCGACCGGCGCCATGTCGAGGCGGTCGAGAAGCTGTTCCAGGCCGGCGTGTCGTTCATCTAGCACGGCTGGTCGCCCCCAAATGCACCCGGCGATTGTCCAGCGGCTCCTCGGGCTTGTCGTCACGATATTCAGCCTGACGATGCTGCCGCCCGTGGCGGTGTCGTTCGCCTACGCTGACGGCCAATGGCGGCCCTTCGCGCTGTCGTTCGCAATCCTGCTGGCGATCGGCCTGCTGATGTGGCTACCGGTCCGCAGGGCTGATCGGGACCTGCGGCTCCGCGACGGATTTCTGGTCGTCGCGCTGTTCTGGACCGTACTCGCCGTTGCCGGTGCAGCGCCGCTGCTGCTTGGCGACCGGCCGCACCTCGGTTTCACCGACGCGGTGTTCGAATCGGCATCGGGCATCACGACGACGAGTGCAACGGTGTTGAATGGCCTCGATCGGCTGCCGAAATCGGTGCTCTGGTACCGCCAGCAGTTGCAGTGGCTGGGCGGTGTGGGCGTCATCGTGCTCGCCGTGGCTCTGTTCCCGGTGCTGGGGATAGGCGGCATGCAGCTCTACAAGTCCGAGACGCCCGGGCCGGTCAAGGACGAGAAGCTGACGCCGCGACTGACACAGACGGCGCGCGCGCTGTGGGGCCTGTACTCGCTGCTGACGGCGGCCTGCGCGCTGTCCTACGCGTTGGCCGGAATGGGCTGGTTCGACGCGCTGGCGCACGCCTTCTCCACCGTATCGACCGGTGGGTTCTCGCCGTACGACGCGGGGCTCGCGCATTTCCACTCGTATGCGATCGACATGGTCGCGATCGTGTTCATGTTCTTCGGCGCGGCCAATTTCGCGCTGCACTTCGTCGCGTGGCGCGACAAGGATGCCTGGACCTACCTGCGCGATCCGCAGTTCCGCGCCTATCTCTATTTCACGCTGGCGCTGATTGCGCTTGTAACCGGATATCTGCTCGTCACGGGCACCTACGCCTCGCCGAGCGAGGCGTTCCGCTACGGGGCCTTCGAGGTCGTGTCGATGCTAAGTACGACCGGCTTTGCGGGAGCCAACTTCGCCGCATGGCCGGGAATGCTGCCGGCCTTGCTGATTCTGCTGACCTTCGTCGGCGGCTGTTCTGGATCGACGGCCGGCGGCATGAAGGTGATCCGCTGGCAGCTCGTGCTCAAGCAGTCGCAGCGCGAGCTGACGCGGCTCGTGCATCCGAGCGCGGCGCTGCCGGTGAAGTTGGCCGACAGGACGGTGCCGGGCCGAGTGCTTGCGGCCGTGACCGGCTTTTTCGCGATCTACCTCGTGCTGTTCGCGCTGATGATGCTGTGGATGATGGCTACCGGGCTCGACCTGGTCACCGCCTGGTCCGCGGTCGCCGCCTGCATCAACAACGCCGGCCCCGGACTCGGCGCTGTCGCCGCCAATTACAAGGCCGTGCCGGAAGCGGCGAAGTGGGTCTGCATCGTCGCGATGCTGATCGGCCGCCTGGAGGTGTTCACGCTCGTGGTGCTGTTCACACCGACCTTCTGGCGCCACTGACACTGCCATCGGCTGCGCGGCGCGCCGCGCGAAACGGGCAGGTTCAGCTCTCGACGGCAACCGGAATGCCGCGAATCTTGCCCTGCCACTGCCGCGGCCCGCTGTCGTGCACCGACTCGCCGTTGGAGTCCACCGCGACCGTGACCGGCATGTCGCTGACGTCGAACTCGTACACGGCTTCCATGCCGAACTCCGGGAACGCCACGATGCGACTCGCGCGGATCGCCTTCGACACCAGGTAGGCTGCGCCGCCGACCGCGATCAGATAGGCGCTCTTGTGGCGGCGGATGGCCGCGACCGCTTCCGGGCCGCGCTCCGCCTTGCCTACCATCGCCATCAGACCCGCCTTCGCTAGCATCGTTTCGGTGAATCGATCCATCCGGTTGGCCGTGGTCGGACCGGCCGGCCCGACGACCTCCGTGCCGACCGGATCCACCGGGCCCACGTAGTAGATCACGCGGTCGCGGAACGACAGCCCGTCGGGGAGCGGCTGTCCGGCCTCGAGCAGCGCGCAGATGCGCTTGTGCGCAACGTCCCTTCCCGTCAGCATCTTGCCCGACAGCAGCAGGCGCTCCCCGGGCCTCCAGCTCGCGACCTCCGCGCGCGTCAGACCGTCGAGCGATACCCGCCGCACGCTCGGATCAGGAGTCCACGCCACTGTCGGCCAGGTCGCAAGATCCGGCGGTTCGAGGCGCGCCGGGCCGCCGCCGTCGAGATGAAAGTGTACGTGGCGGGTCGCGGCACAGTTCGGGATGACCGCGACCGGCAGCGAGGCTGCGTGCGTCGGGTAATCGCGGATCCGCACGTCGAGTACCGTCGTGAGCCCGCCCAGACCCTGAGCGCCGATGCCGAGTGCGTTGACGCGATCGAAGATCTCGATGCGCAGCTCCTCGAGGCGCGACCTGGGCCCCCGCGCCTTGAGCTGCGGCATGTCGATCGTCTCCATCAGGGACTCTTTGGCAAGCAGCAGCGCCTTCTCGGCGCTGCCGCCGATGCCGACGCCGAGCATCCCCGGCGGACACCAGCCGGCGCCCATCTCCGCCACCGCCTCGACGACCCAGTCGGCGACCGAGTCGGACGGGTTCAGCATCGCAAACATTGACTTGTTCTCGCTGCCGCCGCCCTTGGCGGCCACGGTCACGTCTACGCCTTCGCCCGGCACCAGTTCGACGTGGATCACCGCCGGCGTGTTGTCGCGCGTATTGCCGCGCCGGCCGGCAGGGTCGGCCACGATCGAGGCGCGCAGCCGGTTATCCGGATGCTGGTAGGCGCGTCGTACGCCCTCGTTGATCATCTCCTCGAGCGAGCGCTTCGCGTCCCAGCGCACGCCCATGCCGACCTTGACGAACGCGACGACGATGCCGGTGTCCTGGCAGATCGGCCGGCGACCCTCGGCACACATGCGCGAGTTGGTCAGGATTTGGGCGATCGCGTCGCGCGCGGCGGGGCTCTTTTCCTCTTCGTAGGCGCGGCCCATCGCCGCGATGAAATCGGGCGAGTGGTAATAAGAAATGTACTGCAGCGCGTCGGCGACGCTGTCGATTAGGTCGGCCTCGCGTATAACGGCCATTGGCTGTTCCCGGCGGCGCGCCCGATGGCGCCGCCGCTACTTTATCAGGCCGGCTTGGCGCCGCGCGGCCGGACAATCAGCAGGTCGCTCGGCAGCCGGTCGAGTACCCGCTCGGCCGTGCTGCCGATCACCCGCTCGCGCAGCCGGCTGCGGGCGATGGCGCCAAGCGCGACAACGTCGATCCCGTGCTCTGCCACGAAGTCAGGGAGTGCGTACACGACGATGCCCTCGACGAGCCAGGTGTTGCGCGCGGCGATCCGGTGCTGTTGCGCGAGTCCCTCGAGCTGAGCCTGGTGCAGCGTCCGCAGCGCCTCGACGACGCCGGGGTCGAGCGGCAGCGGAGCACCGGGGGCGCCGGCCATCCCCGGATCGATGGTGATCAGGTGCAGTGTCGAAAACACGTGCACGATCGACGGCGTCGCGCCGAGCGCGGTGGCGAGGTCGGCGGCGCGGTCGATGATGTCGTGATCGAGAAGCGCACCGACGTCTCCCGGATGATTGGGATCGACCGCTGCCGCGATCCGGATCGGCTCGTGCCACGCGAACTGCTTGGTGAGCAGCAGCGGCACGGGGCAATCGCGGATCAGATACCAGTCGGTGTTCGTAAACAGGCTGCGCCGCAGGACTCCATGATAGTGAGTGTCCTTGACCACCAGGTCCGGTTGCAGCCGGCTGACCTGGCGGACGATGCCTTCGTGCAGCGGATTCTCGAAGCCCACCGACACCGCGACTTCGTGGCCGGCCGCGCGCAGCGGCGCTGCCAGGCGGTCGAGATGGAGCTGGTGGCGCGCCGCGACCGGCTCGACCGCGACCGCCAGCGTCGCGGGGTCGAAGTAGCGGGCGGCGTCGAGTTCGGGGGAGAAGTCGCAGATATACAGCTCGAGCCGCGCCCCGGTGGCGCGCGCGATGCACGCGGCCTTGGCGACGGCGGCGGACTCCTCGACGGTCGGGTCGACGACGACCAGGATCGTCTTGATCGCTGCCATGGCGTCGTGCTCCTGGTTCCGGCTGCGGTCA
>Ga0181521_10000972_pt1 | contig 35434 bp, 31 predicted proteins | sample PEATcosm2014_Bin_32_FD_119764 | JGI IMG/M metagenome (GOLD analysis project Ga0181521, IMG submission 119764) | Peatland microbial communities from MTU Mesocosm Facility, Houghton, MI, USA - PEATcosm2014_Bin02_60_metaG | ecosystem: Environmental > Terrestrial > Soil > Wetlands > Peat | place...
GAGAGCGACGAGCGCGTGCGACAGCTCGGCAGAGGCCGTCTTGCGACCGAACGGGTCCACCCGGAGGAACGCCACCGCCTCGTCGACCAAAGGGCGCGCGTGCTCCAGCTCCTCCTCCAACGCACGCGAGCGGGCCAGCCACACATCGGTCTCGGTCGCGGCCGGCGTCCTCGCCACACCGGCGCTTATGTCCGAGAGCAAGTCCGCGATCGAGCCGGCGAGCCCCGCGAGGGCACGTCGCGCTCGTGAACGAGGATCTCCTGGATACGCGAGATAGGAAGCGGCCGCGCCGACGACGGCACCGACCAGCGTCGCCCAGACCCTGTCGAGCAACGTCGTCGTGCTCACCGACGTCCCGAGAGCGAGGATGAAGATGGCCGTTCCGGGGATCTGGAGCGATCCGCTCGCGCCGAGCCGGAGCAGCTGGCCGGCGGCGAGCGAAACGAAGACCAACGCGATGACCGCGAGAGCCGAGAGGCCGACGATTCGCAGGATCACGACGGCGAGGAACACGCTGAGGCCCATGAGCACGGTCCGTTTGGCGCCGTCGAGCACCGACGTCCGCACGGTCAACTGGACGGCGTACACAGCAGATGCCGCACCGAAGGCCGGCGCGAAGCCGCCGAACGGGAGGCAGACCGCCCACGTCGCACCCGCGGCGGCGGCCGTGACCGAGATGACCCGAAGCGTCCAGCGCGCCTCGTAGGCACGCAGCAAGAGACCCTTCAGTCCGAGGACGAGAACGGCCCACGATCGCCGCGCGACGTAGGTCTCGCTCCGTTTCCTGGTCGTAGGCCCGACAACCGAGGCGGGCGGCTCGCCCGCCGAGGAGGAAGTCGCGACGCTGTCCGGCGCGGGCCCGGGCGCAAGCCCGTCCCCTGCCGGGCGGCGGGCTCCCTCGTGTCGGTCCCGCGCCTCAGGTCCGTCGAATGGAGAGCTCTCCACCTCACGAGCATGGAACATCAGCCGCGGGTCTGCCAACAGAACCGTTGCGCCCGGCGAACCTCAGCGTCGAGTGGCGTCGCTCCGGGCCGCCCTCCCGATCAGGTGGCGTCGCTCCGGGCGGATTGGAAGCGCGCGACCGTGAAGCTGATTATCAGCGGGACATCGACGGCGAAGAGGACCAGCATCGCCGTGAGCACCACGAGAGGCCCTCCCCGCGTGTGGTCGCGGACGAACGCGAACTCGATCAGCCCTGCGGCGATCACATACGAGAGCAATGTCCACCGGCCGACGAGGAAGAATTTGTCCCACGCCAGCCCTCTCGTCCGCGCCAGCATCACGACGTTCACAACGAGCAGGGCGCCGCTCGCCGCGGCAAGGCCGATCGGGACAGCGAGCGGCGGCCTGCGCGGCGCGTACGACGCCATGTAGATGCCCCCTATCACGACGAGCACCAAGGCGGCGACACCGAGCTCGGCGACTGGCGCGAATCGCGGCCGTGAGGTGGCACCGGCCGGCGCGTCGAGGTGCGACGCGCTCATCGGGAGGCCACCCGGGTCATGATGACCAGCGTTGCGACCTGCATAAGGCCGGTGACAGCGGCTGTGTAGATGAAGCGCTTCATGAGCCTTGCGATCACCTCGCCGTCGGGCCGGGGCTTGCGCATCTCGAACAGGACTGCGATGTTCGCCGGCTCGAGGATGCCGAGCGCGATGACGGCCATGACACCCACCACGATGAACGACACCATCAGCCAGGCGTGGTTCGGGCTCGACGCCTTCAGGTTGCCGAGATCGAGCGCCAGCTGGAACCCGGAGGCGAGCGTCATTGCTACAAGCGTCGGCATGAGGAGCACCATCTTCGGCATGAATCTCGCCGAGAACTCGGCGCGGGCCGGAATCGAGAGCCGTCCCAGGATCGGGCCGACGACGAGCCCGACGAACAGGTCGATACCAGTCCACAGGGCGCCGCCGGCAACATGGTTGAGGTCGAGCCCCCACCGCCAGTTGAAGCCGATCGACGCCACCAGGAAGCCGAGGATGACCGCGACAACCGGCAGCCCCTTCAACGGCACGATCTGGATGACCGGCCGAGGCGGGCCGGATGCACCAAGGCCGGCGCCCGCTTCGGCTCCGGTCGACAAAGAGTCGACCCTCGTATCGGTCATAGCCCCCCTCCGGTACTGAACCCCCTCGCCGCGGCACAAACGTCGTGGTCGAAGAGGTGACTCTAGCAACTAACGGCGGCTCACTCGTGCGTTGCAGAACAAGGGCCTGCACGGCCACTACGCTTTCTTGTCAACGGTGTGCCGGGAAGACTGGTCGGCAAACATAGGACTGACCCAATGACCGATTCTCTTCCAACATCCGCGCGGCAGTCGGCTACAGGGCCTGGCGCGCCGGGGGTGCCGGCGGACCGTCCACGGGCCTGGGAGACGCGACGGAAGTTCGCCAGCTGGCGGTGGGAGGCGCTCCGCACGACCTTCTGGCTCGTGCCCACCGTCCTCGTCGTCGTCGCCGGTGCACTGTTCGTGGTCACGTTCGAGATCGACTGGGCGGCCTATTACGGGCACCTCACGCTGCCGTTCTGGATGCGGACAGAAAGCGCTGATGCCGGCAGAGAGGTGCTCATCGCAATCGCCGCCGCGGTGATCACCGTCATCGGCGTCGTGTTCTCGATCACGATCCTGGCTCTCACCTTGGCGTCCCAACAGTTCGGTCCCCGCATGATGCGCAACTTCGTCCGGGACGTCGGGAACCAAGTCACGCTCGGCATCTTCGTCGGCACCTTCGTCTACTCGACACTCGCGCTCGGATCGATCACCATCAGCGGCCATCGCGGCGTTTTCGTACCGCATCTGTCGATCGCCGTCGCCGAAGCCCTGCTGCTTGTGGACCTGTCGGTCCTCATCTACTTCATCCACCACATCGCCAAGTCCATCCAGCTGCCGGAGGTGATCGCCGGGATCGCCCGTGACCTGATCGGTGAGATCGATGCAGAGCTCGCCGAACAGAAGCCTCACGAGAACGGGCCCGCCTCAGCCGCCCACGGGAAGTCAGTGGAGGAGGTCCTGCAGCTCCTCGAATCGGAGGGCGGCATCGTTCCCGCAAGTGAGAGCGGCTACCTGCAATTCGTCGGCTATGCCCAACTGGTCAGGATCGCAACTCATACCGATGCGGTCATCCGTCTGACGCACCGGCCTGGCCATTTCATCGCCGCCGGACGTCCGCTCGCCACCGTCTGGCCACGCGAGGCTGCACCGCAGGTCGCTCAGGCGCTCGCAAAGGCACATGCGACAGGGCCGCACCGGACCCTGATGCAAGAGCCGGTGTTCGCCGTCGACCAGCTCGTGGAGATTGCCATCCGCGCGCTCTCGCCAGCGGTGAACGACCCCTTCACTGCGCTGACTTGCATCGACTGGCTTTCGGCGGGACTGCGGCGAATCTCCCATGTGACGCTCGGAAAGGGCGTCTACAGGGACCGGGCCGGTCACGTGCGGCTCATCGAGCCCGATCCGTCCTATGCCCGCACGGCCAACCGGGCATTCGACAAGATCCGCCAATCGGCTCGGGGAATGCCGGTCGTGATCATCCACATGGTGGACGCGCTCACCCGCGTAATGGAGGAGACCACGAACGCGGAGCAGCGGCTGGTCCTCGCGCGCCAGGCAGAGATGATCCTCCGGAGCGCGGAGGAGTCTGTGACCGAGCCGAACGACCTGGAGGACATCCGCAGCCGGTACCGGAATTTCGTGGCCAAGGCCGCCCTCTACGATCCCATCGGCGGATCGACGACCCCGTAGCCGGCCAGAGGCCCCCGGGTCGTCCTCTACACCTGGAGCGTCTCGAGCCCCAGCAGGTCCAGGAACTGCGAGTCGGACAGACGGGGCACGACCGTATCGGCCACGGGCCCGAGCCCGGGGGCCGGGCCTACGCCGACGACCATCAGCCCGGCGGCGCGTGCGGAGCGTGCCCCCGGCACGGAGTCCTCGACCGCGATGGCACGTGCCGGCAGCACCCGCAACCGCTCGCAGGCACGGAGGTACAGATCTGGTGCGGGCTTGGGCCGAAGCGGAGCCTCGAGCGTGACCACCGCGTCGAACACCTGCGGGATCGAGGCCGCCCTCATCGATGCCTCGACGGTCTCGCGAGAGCCATTGGAAGCGACCGCAAGTGGCCGAGATCCCCGGACCGCCTCGAGAAGCTCGATCGCTCCGTCCATCGCACGCACACCGCCGGCGATGGCCGCCCGGATCTCTACATCGAGCTCCTGAGCGACCTCGTCGACGTCGACAGGCTCTCCGAGCTCGCGTTCCAGCTCCGAGATCATTGCGAACACGGACGCGCCGTACAGGCTCGACGCCGGGCCGGTGAGGACGGCATCGATACCCCGACGGGCGAACACAGCCGCGATGCCTGCGAACACAGCCCTTTCGCTGTCGACGAGCACACCGTCACAGTCGAACACGACCGCCCTGGGCAACAGGCTCAGCCCACCTCTAGCGGCAGGTCCGCATCTGCGCTCCACTCGGTGAGCGATCCGTCGTACAAGAGAACATCGTCGCGGCCGAGCATCGAGAGCACGAAGATGTCGACGGTGGCCGAGATGCCCCCACCGCAGTAAGCGATCACAGGGAGCCCCGGATCGGTGCAGAGCAGGCCACCAAGCTCATGGGCCAGCTCGGCCCGTGGTCGAAAGCACCATGTGGCGGGGTCGAAGAGGGCTTGTGCCGGTACGCTCACCGATCCGGGGATCCGGCCCGGTCTGCTGTAGGCGCCCGGCCCTTCACCCCGGAAGGCCTGTGGCGTCAGCGCGTTGACGAGACACGCCGGTTCTCCGCCCACGACCCTCAGGACGTCATCTTTGGTGGCCAGCAGCTCCCGTCGCGGCCGCGCCACGAAACTCGAGGGTTCGACGCTTGGCGACCCCGAGCTCACAGGGCACCCCGCCCGGCGCCATGACGGCAGACCACCGTCGAGCACCCGCACATCGTCGAACCCGAAATAGCGCAGGAGCCACCACAGCCGAGACGCCCACATCGGCGACTCCTGTGCGTAGGCGACGACCCGGGTGCCCGGCCCCACGCCGAGCGCGCCCATGGCCCGGGCGAAGTGCTCCGGGCGGGGCAGGGTGAAACGAAACGGGGAGTCGGGGTCCGAAAGCTGGCCGGGGATGTCGGCGAAGACCGCCCCGGGGATGTGGGCCTCGTCATAGCGTCCCCGCCCGCTCTCGACGGCGTAGGGGCCATCGGGAACCTCACGAACGAGGAACGCGGTCGCGTCGATGACACGAAGCTGCGGCTCGTCGAGCTCTGCGCAAAGGCGCGACACGTCGACCAGCATCTCGTCCCGTGACATGGCGCCAGCTTAGCCGCACCCCAAGAAAACATGACCTTTCCCACCTCATGTGCTGGCCGTGCCGTACCCGTCAGGCGCCTCGAGAGCTCAGCATCCGCTTGAGCCTGAAGGTTGCCAGGGCGAAGAAGCCGAACGCGAAGAGGCCGAGAATGCCGAGCTCGTGCGAGATCGTGACTATGTCCCCATGGTTCGACAACAGGTTGGTCCACGCGTCGACAGCCCAGGCCTGCGGCGTGGCGTGGCCGATTTCACGCATGGTGGTCGAGACGATCGAGAGCGGCCACATGCACCCGCCGAGCATCGCGAACACGATCCCGACGATCGGGCCCATCGCGCTCGCTTGCTCAGGGGTGCGGAAGAACGTGCCCGCGACCATCCCGGCACCGGCGCCGACCAGGCACCACAAGATGAGGAGCGCCGCGGCTGCCAAGGGGTTCCCCCACGACACGCCGAACACGACACTTCCTATTGCGACAATGACGAGGGACTGCAAGGCGGCGATGACGACGTAAGTGATCGACTCGCCGGCGATGATCGTCCGAGGACGTACAGGTGCCGCGGACATGCGCTCGAACATGCCCAAACGCCGGGTCTCGACGATGGTCGCGCCGCCGGCGATCGCCATCAGGAAGACGAACAGCACGAGCTCGGTCGGTGCGCTGTACTCATAGCCTGGTGGGAGGCTTCCTTGACTCGTGTGGATCACCTGGGAGGACAGAGCGACGCGCGGCGTGCGTGACTCGAGGGAATTCGCGCGGCCGAGGTTCTGAACGAAACTGCCCCCGTAGCGAGTGGCGAACTGAGCGGCCTCAACCCTGCCCCCGAAGTCGTCGACGACCGAGGTGACCCGCGTCGCGGCCGCCTGCTGGGTGTTGTTCGCCTGCTCGGCGATGACCGAGACACTCACGGCTCTTCCGCTGAGCTCGTCGGCGCTCAGCCCGCGGGGGATCACGACGCCGGTGTTCATCTCTGAGCGTGCCACCGCCTTTTCGAGCGAGCCGAGGTTGGGATAAGCGATGACCGCGAGCCCCGAGGTGTGGCCGAGCTCGGCCACCAGCTGCCGGCTCGCTTGGGTCGCGTCGAGGTCGACCACCCCCACGCGGAACGTGTTGAACCCTTGGGCGACCGCGCCGACGATGACGATGACGACGATGGGCAGGACTATCAGGAAGAACAAGGCCACCCGGTCCCGTAGCACACGCCGTCCAGAGGCCCTGGCTATGGCGAGCGCCCTCATGGGGTCACTGCCCGGTGCGCGAGGCTGAGCGCGATAGCGCCGACAACGGCGCTGAACAAGAGAATGGCCGCCACCGGCTCGACGATCGTGCCGAGCCCTCCCCCGATGGTCGCAAGATCGGTGAAGCCACGGATCGCCCACCCGTTGGGAGTGAACAGCGCCAAGTGCTTGATGGTCGAAGGTGCGCTCGAGATGAAGAAGAAGTCGCCGCCGAGCAGGGCCAGGCCGAAGATGATGATCGAGGCGATGCCCTCGGCTTGGCGCTGGGTCCGGGCAAGGCCTATCACCAGGGCAGTGAGGCAGATCACGGAGAAGACGAGTGCCAGCCCGAGCAGCACAGCGGGCAACGGAGCGCCCCAGTCGGCCCCGAAGGCCGCCGTGGTGACGACACCGATGGTCGCGAGGCTGACGACTCCGTAGACGAACACCGATATCGCCTTGCCGAGCAGTATCTCGGCGGGACGGACCGGGGCCGCCCGCATGCGCTCGATCATGCCCTGGGAGCGGTCGACGAAGAAGCTGCGCGCGGTGTAGCTGATCGTGAACAGCAGGAAGAAGACCGCCATCCCCGGGCTGTAGTAGCTGATCACCTTCAGCTCGTGGGCGCCGATGGGGCGTTCGACGGCCTGTAGGGGGATGTGGAGCGCCGAGACCATGCCTATCAGCCGTGAGGTCTCGGCCTTTGGCGCGCCCGCGGCGAGGGCGGTGGCAAAAGCGAGGCGGTCGGCGTTGACCTGCGCGACGAACGAAGCCACTACCGACGTCGTCACGTCGCCGGCGATCGTGGCGTTGTTCGAGGTGACCGTGGTGAGGGGCTCGGGGCTCGTGCTGGTCACAGCGGACGAGAAACCCGCCGGGATCACCAGGGCAGCAGCCAGCTCACCGCTTCTTATCTCCGAGCCGGCGAGCGTCGCCGAGGTCAGCCTCTGGACCGTGATGATCTGTCTCAACTGAGGCGCGTCGAGAGCCTTCACGAGCTGGGCTGCCACCGGGCCGTGATCGAGCTCGACGAGCCCCAGCGTGAAGTGAAAGCTGTTCACACCGTTGAAAGCAAGGCTCATGAGCCCGGCGATCACGACAGGGGCGACGATCCCTACGACGATCGCAGAACGGTCGCGGACCCGCTGGCGTAGGTCCTTGCGCGCGATGGCCAGGGCGGTGCGCAGGGCAGCCTCACTCCCGCAGGGCCGTGCCCGTGAGATTCAAGAACACCGCCTCGAGGTCGGGCTCGACGACATCGACGCTCGTGATCGAGATGTCCGCCGCGTCGGCCGCCTCCAAGATGGCGGGCAGCAGGTGTCGACCTCCGGTGGCGACGAGGTGCACGGAGCTCTCCGCCGTCGCGGCGCTGCTCACCCCGTCGACGGCCCGGCACGCCTCCGCGAGGCGTTCGAGGTCTCCCGACGCGTTCAGCTCGATGCGGTCCTGCTCACCGAGCTGGGCCACCAGCTCGCGCCGCGTCCCCTCTGCGATCAGGTGACCGTGGTCGATGATGCCGACACGGTCGCAGACACGTTCGGCCTCCTCCATGTAGTGCGTCGTGTACACGACGGCGAGGCCTTCTCGCCCGAAGGCCTGAACCCGTTCCAAGATGGCGTGGCGGCTCTGGGGATCGACCCCGACCGTCGGCTCGTCGAGCACGAGCAGCTTCGGGTGATTGAGCAGTCCGGCGGCGATGTTCATGCGCCGTTTCATGCCGCCCGAGAACGAGTCGAGCCGGTCGTCGCGCCTGTCGCTCAGCTCGGTCAGCTCGAGGGCCTCGACCACTCTGGCGGCCACGGTTCGGCGTCCGAGCTTGTACAACCTGGCGAGGAACGCCAGGTTCTCGTAAGCGGTGAGATCGGGGTACAAGGCGACATCTTGGGGCACGTAGCCGATGATGGCCTTCACCTCGAGGTTGCCGATCGCCTGCTGGCCGGCGATCGAGATGCTCCCCTTGTCGGGCTCCAGGAGGCCGCACACCATCTTCATCGTCGTCGTCTTGCCGGCGCCGTTCGGCCCGAGCAGGCCGTACACCTCGCCTTCGGAGATCCGAAAACCGACACCGTCGACGGCGAGGCGCGTACCGAAGCTCTTGGTGAGGCCGGCGCACTCGAGGACGGGCGTCCGGCTCACGATACGAGAACCTGCCGCCGTTGCCCCGCCGGGGCTAGAGGCAAAAGTCACGCGACAAAGCCCCGATCACGCGCGGCACGACGAGCCAAGACAGCACTCCGGTCCCCGGGCCGACCTCGCCCCACTCGTCGACCAACAGGTCGATCCGGGCGAGTGCCGCCGTCGGCATCCGGATGAGACCACCGCCGATCAGCAGTCTGACGGTTTCCGAACAGGTGGGCTCGTGACCGACGACCATGAGCAAACTCGTTGCTTCCGGCTCTCGGCGGACCTCGCCGAGCAGACCTTCGACGCCTTGGTCATAGAGGGCACCGGACTCGCGCACGGACCACTCCCAATCTCTGGCCTCGCTTGCCAGGGCGAGGGTCGCGCTTGCACGCAGCGCCGGGGAGCAGATGACCGAACCGGGTACCTCTGTGGCGGCCAGGAAGCGGCCGGCCGCCCTGGCTGCCTTCCGGCCGCGTTTCGCCAACGGTCGCTCGAGGTCCGAACCGCCGTAGTCCGCCGACCAGTCGGACTTCGAATGCCTGAGGACGATCAGTGCGTGGGACATCTCGATGGCCCTTGATAGTCCGCGCTAGAGCTTGTAGCCGATGGAGCGTAGGAGCGACTTCCGGTCCGCCATGTCCTGGTCGGTCTCGACACCGAGCGGGGGCGAACCATCGATCACACCGAGGACACCGCGGCCGAGATCCGTCTCGGCCAGCACGACCTCCACCCGATTGGCGGTGGCGCAGTGGACGGTGCAGACCTCGGGGACCTGCTTCAGCTGGTTGAGCACGTTCACCGGGTAGCCCTCGCGGACGAAAACGACGAAGCAGTGGCCCACGCCCAGTGCCAGGGCGTTGCGAACTGCCAGGTCCTCGAGCTCGGGGTCGTTGCCCGAGCGGCGGACCAGGCACTTGCCAGACGCCTCGCAGAAGGCCAGCCCGAAGCGGAGGTGAGGGCTCGTGCCGACGAGCGCCTCGTGGAGGTCCTCGACGGTCTTGATGAAGTGCGCCTGGCCAAGGATCACGTTGAGGTCTTCCGGCTTTTCGATGGGTACCACGACAAGCTGCACGCTGCTTCTCCTGTCCTGAGCCCGCCAGCGAGACCGTCACGGGCCCCTCCACCGGGTACGACGCCTACAACGAACTCTGCGCCACTGATGACCTTCGGCGCAAGGCCGCGACCCCAGGCGCGCTGTTCGAGCGCGATAGCGGGTAGAAGGGAGACCCCGGCGCTCCCGCTCGCCCGGAGTCTGATCGGGGGCAAGCGTCCCGGGGAAACTCGTTCGGAACGAACTGACGCCTCAAGCCGGAATGTATCTCGTCCGATAACAGAGGATGAGAAGAACTGTATTTCCAGGTCGCGCTGCGAGGAGCAAGGACCGTGCGAGAGCCTTTCGACATCTCTGGAGAAGGGCGGTCCGCACAACTGACCGAACCGGCCCTGCCGGAGCGATCGGACGCGCCCTCGGCGCGGTCGTGCCGCCAAGGGAGGGGGTTGAAGACGAGGTGATGTACGTCGTCGAAGCTGCTGAGTGCGACCCTGCAAGGCTCGTTCGCCCTGTCGAGTGGTCGGGTCGGGGACGCGGTCACGTCCCGGCACTGGTGCCCGTCCCGGCCGCGCGGGCGTCGTCGCGCAGGATCGGCTGAAGACGGATCGTCAACATGTGCCAAACCCGGTTTGGAACGGCTGCGTCGAGTCACGGCGCGTCTTTCGCAAGCGCCATCCCCGGCTGGACTACGTGCCTCCGACGACGAACATCCCCACCGGTCGCCGGTGCTCTCCGCTGCTCGCATGCTCGTCTCACAAGGCCGCGACATGCCCGCGCAATCTGACGCCGCAGCGCCGCTGACGCCTCCCCTTCGGCGCGCCTTCGGTCAGCCAGTTCGTCTCTGGATCTACGTCGTCCTCGTTCTCGCCGGTGGGCTGGCGGTCGTCTTCGGGCCCTTGCACCACGCCCCTGCGATCGCGGCATCCGCCAGCAATGTCCCGGCGATCCCATGGTGGGGAATCTTCCTCCTCGCCACCGCCGCGGAGCTGGCAAGCGTGGAGCTGCCCATCCGCAGGACCAATGTCGTCCTGACGCTCAATGATGCAGTCCTCATCGTGGCCATCCTGGGCACCAGCCCGTTCGTGACGGCGGTGGCGATGGCATGCAGCCTTGGGATCGTGCAGGCCGCGCAAAAGCGCGCGCCCGTGCAGGTGATCTTCAACTTCGGAGCCCAGATGCTGGCGACCCCTCTTTACTACGCGCTGCTGCGCTTCATGGTCCAGCCAAATGCGATCTTCTCCTCGCGCAGCGTGATCGGCTACTTGGTGACAGTGGCCTTGCTGAACGAGCTCTCCAACATCGAGATATCCGCGGCGATGTTCCTGTCCGAAGCCGACTTCACCATCGTCACCGAAGGCCTGACCTCCACAGCCCCAATGGTGGCCGTCATCGCACTCGGCAACGGTGTGATCGCAACGATCGTCCTGGTCATGACCGTTGCCGCTCCAGTGTTGCTGCTGACCATCCCGATCCCGGTCCTGCTCAGCATCGCCGCCTATCGCGCACAGATAACCAGGCACAGACAGCTGAGCGATATCGAGAACCTCTTCGCAGCGACCCGGATCCTGAGCCAGTCCAAGAGCGTCCACACGGGCGCCGTGGACTTCCTGAGCCACATCGCCAAGATGTTCCACGCAACACTCGTGGAGCTCACGCTGCTGCCGTCGGCCCAGGGCAACCCGGCGCTCGTCACGAGAACCGTGAACGGCGTGGCCGGCGAAGTCATGGAGGCGACCCCCGTCGAGTCCCTGCCACCCGGTCTCGCGGACACGCTGGCCACCGACAACATCCTGGTCACCAAGAACCTGGGCGTCGACACACCGTTGGCCCGGTACATCGCAGGCGATGACCGGCCCACGGGAATGGGCGTGGCAGTCCCCGCTGCGGACAACGTTCCCTCCCTCGGCTATCTAGTGGTGGCCCACCGGAACAAGTTCGTCGGCGACTTTCGACAGACCGACCTGCAGCTGTTGGGCACTCTCGCGAAACAGCTCGCCTTCGCCCTGCAGAACGGGCGGCTTCACGAGGACCTGGCCACGCTGGAAGGCGTTCAGGACGAGCTGGTGCACAAGGCCTTTCACGACCTGCTCACCGGCCTTGCCAACCGCGCACTGTTCGTGGACCACATCGAGGGCGCCTTCCATCGCGCGGCGCGCGCCGGGAACTTGGTCTTCCTGTTGTACATCGACCTCGACGAGTTCAAGAAGATCAACGACACATTCGGCCACGGTGCCGGGGACGAGCTTCTCGTCCAGGCGGCGGGCAGGCTCAACAACTGTGTCCGCGCCACCGACACCGTCGCGCGACTCGGTGGCGACGAGTTCGCGATCTTGTTGGAGCAGGCGGCGTCGCTGGATGTAGTGGAAGTAATTGCCCAACGGATTGTCGACAGCCTCGGTGAGCCGTTTCGTCTCGCGACCGGCGTCGCCGAGATCGGTGCATCCGTGGGGATCGCGTTCACCGACGCGTTCGGCCAGTCACCGGTGCAGCTGATGAAGTCAGCCGACGCCGCCATGTACACCGCCAAGAAGTCCGGGAAAGGACGTCATTGTGTCGCCGTCTGACATTCGTAGAGAGCACGCCCTCGACTCGCAACCCGCAGCCCGTGCAAGACGCAAGCCGTCGCAGAGCACTCACCGGGCGGCAGAGTTAAGTAGGCTCCACGTGGTGCAATCGCAGGTGGAGTCACCTCTGGACGTGGAGCGAGTGCTGCGCGACCGCTCCTTGCGAGTCGCTTTCCAGCCGGTCTGCAACCTGCGGTCACGCGAGATCATCGGCTACGAGGCACTGTCGAGGTTCCCGAGGCCTGCACACGCGACACCCCGTCAGTGGTTCGACCAAGCCTTGCATCTCGGGCTCCTGCAGGACCTCGAGCTCCTCGCCGCCAACGCGGCGTTGAAACTACTGAAGCGGCTCCCTAAGAACGCCTTCCTCGCCGTCAACGTGTCGCCGGCCACGGCAGCCTCGACTGCCTTCGTCAAGCTCGCTTCCGCGGTCGCGCCGGAACGCCTCGTCCTCGACATCGCCGAGAACGACACCGTGGACAACTATCACCTCTTCACCGAGGTGATCGACCACCTGCGCTCGCTCGGTGTGCGGATCGCCCTGGACGACGCCGGCGCCGCGGACGTCAGCCTGCAGCACCTTCTCGGAGTTCGGCCCGACATCGTGAAGATCGACACGACTGTGATCCACGGGATCGCCGAGGACGAGCTTCGCCAGGCAGTCGCCTGCGCGTACGCGAGCCTCGCCAAGCGGGCAGGCGCGGTCAGCCTGGCCGAAGGAATCGAGACCGAGGCGGAGCTTGCCATGCTCTTGTCGCTCGAGGTCGAGACCGGCCAGGGTTACCTGCTCGGTCGCCCCGCGTTCTTGGAGGACTGACCCGCGCGGGGCCGCAGCGCCCTACCTCGAGCCGCTCGGGGGGTTCAGAACCTGAAGGTGACGCCTGTGAGCTCCTCCGACACTTCCCAAAGCTGTCGCGCCGTCTCCTCGACCCTGGCCGGCGCGGCCGGCTGCACCTCGGTCGGATGACCGCGCAGCTCGCCCAAGCCGTCCGGCCCGTAGAAGCATCCGCTCTCGGCCGCGGGGTCGACGGCCGCGTAGAGCTGGCTGAGCGCGCCGATCGCGGCCCTTTGAGCCAGGAGACGGTTGCCGATCCTCATCAACTGCTTCATCACGCCGGTCGGAGCGCTGGTTTGAAGGTTCGTGGCCGCCCATCCGGGATGGGCGAGCAACGAGCGGACCGGGATCCCCGCCGCCCGCACCCGACGGTCCAGCTCCAGGCCGAACAATACGTTGGCGAACTTGGACTGTTGATAAAAGCGCCTCGGTGAATAGGACTTCTCCCCTGTCAGGTCGTCGAAGCGGATCGACCCGCGCCTGTGCTCGAGCGAACTTACCGTGACCACCCGCGCGTCCCGGCCTCGGCGGATCGTGTCGAATAGCAGCCCCGTCAATGCGAAGTGGCCGAGGTGGTTGGTCGCGAACTGGGACTCGAAGCCCTGCCGGGTCAGAACGCGAGGCGGCCACATCAGCCCGGCGTTGTTCACGAGCACGTCCACCGTGATCGCATCGCTCGTGATCGCGGTGGCGAAGGCCCGCACAGAGTCGAGGTCCGCGAGATCCAGCAACCGGAATTCCACGAGGGCGCCCCGCCTTTCGGCCTTGATCCTGTCGACAGCGGCCAGCCCCTTCGCCTCGCTGCGGCTGGCGAGCACCACGCGGGCGCCGTGCACGGCGAGCTCGCGGGCGGTCTCGAAGCCGAGCCCGCTGTTGGCGCCGGTGACCAGGAAGCTCCTGCCGCGCTGGTCATTGATCTGAGCGGCGGTCCAACGGTCCATGTGTGCTCCCCTGCCTCCCGATCACGCAGAGAGATCACCGCTCTGTTGAAGCTCGCGGCGAGCCCTGGTGTCGACGAACAGTACCGGCAGCTCACCGATCGCCTGGCACCGACCGTACGCCGTGCGCGGCCCTCCTGTCAGACCCGCCCGGGCGCCGCTGAGGCAGGCGACGTAGGGAAGTGGAGCCCCAAGACCCGCGACAAGACCGGGAAGGCCTGGCAGGCAAGACGCCCGGGCTCGTGGAGCCCGGCCGCCGGCTCACCCCAAGGCGCCGCCAGTGCCCCTGAACGTCTCGTACGCCGGCGCCGCCAGCGCCATGGCCTTGCCAAGCCGGCGCCAGAAGTTCGGAGAGCCTGCAACCCAGCGGGTCGGGCCGATCCCGAGCACCGTCTGGCAACCCGTGGCATCCACGACGACGGTCGGGAACTCCCGGTCCGCTGCGGTGAAGCTGAGACGGTAGTAGATCCCGAGATCGACTACACAGCTCATCACGCCCATGGGAATCCGCGGGAGGGCGCACACGACTTTGGCCACGTCTTGGACGGATGCGGCTTCCCTGACCACGGTCACGGCCGGGAACGAGAAATGGATGCGGTTCTGTGGGAGCTCGTCGACCCGGCGCACGACAAGGCGGTCGACCTGCCCGATCGACCTGCAGAGCGGCCGGAAGCGACAGCGGGCCGTAGCGTCCCGCTCGTCATGGTCCCCGGCGTCGCCTGAGCTACGCCGCTCTCGCCACTCCCGGCCGCGATCAATGCCACGGAGAGGCACGCCGTTGTGCGCCAAGCCTTCAGGATATTCATGACCCCACGAAGCCTCGAGCAGACGAGTTCGCGTACGCGACGGTGCTCACGGCCACAGCTTCGGCCCGAGCCCCGAGGCCCTGGCCACCGGATGTGCGATCGCGGCACGCAGTGACTCCTCGGAGGCGACCAGGGTGACGTGCTGCTTGGCACGCGTTACCGCCGTGTAGAGGAGCTCCCGGGTCAGTATCGGTGAGGGGGGCCGCGGGAGCGTGACGATCACCCGCTCGAACTCCGATCCTTGGCTCTTGTGGATCGTCGACGCCCACCAGGTGTCGACGTCGCCGAGCTGTGAGATGGCGAGCTTGCGGAGCTCACCGTTCGGGTCGCGAAACGCGGCGACCGGCCCTGTGGGCCCGGCGACGACGAGACCCACGTCACCGTTGAAGACCTTGTTGAGGTAGTCGTTGCGAGTGACGATGATCGGCCGGCCGACGTACCAGCCTCGGCCGATACCGGCTTCGGGCAGCGCGCGCTCCATCAGGGCTTCGATGCGGGCGCTCCAGGCGAAGACACCGAGCGGTCCGAACCGCGTTGCGCACAGGACCTTGAGCTCAGATGCGAGACGGAGGCCCTCTTCGGCGTCCTTGTCGTTACCGGCTTGCGCCTCATGAACGACCTTGACGGCGTCGCGCGCCACATCCTCCTGCAGCCCGATGACGGCGGCCTGGTCGTCGTCTTCAACCCAGGTCAGCTCGCCCGACCGGTGCTTTGCCAACAGGTCCACGGCGCGGTCGTCGTCGCCGAGTCGGATCGCGTCTGCGAGCGCCGCTATCTCCGAATCGGCAGCGAACCGATGAACCCGCTTGAGCAGCACGACGTCAGCCCCCAGCGGCCCCTCTGCCGGTCCGGTCACCCTCGGGCCGACGATCTCGCCTAGCACCGCTCCCGCCTCGACGCTCGCCAGTTGGAATGGGTCACCGACCAGCACGAGCGTCGCGTCAGGACGCACAGCGTCGAGGAGACGGGCCATGAGCGGGAGCGACACCATCGACATCTCGTCCACCACCACCAGGTCATAGGGCAGGCGGTTGAAGCGGTCGAACCGGGGATTCCCACTTGCATGAGCGCCCAGGAGGCGGTGCAGCGTTGTCGCCTTGGTGGCCCGCAGCCCGTCCGCGACGCCTTCGCGTAGGCTCGCCACTTCAGCTTCCTCGTGCATGGCCGCTGTCATGCGTTCGGCTGCCTTGCCGGTGGGCGCGGCGAGCGCGACGTCGAGTTGCCGGCCGCTAGGGAGCGCGACCCCATAGGCGGCACCGAGCAGCCGGGCGATGGTGCGTGTCTTCCCGGTCCCCGGCCCGCCCGCGATCACGGCGATCCGGCTGTTCAAGGCTCTGGAGACCGCCTCGCGCTGCAGATCGGGTGGTGTGGTGTCCTTGGGCACGAACAGCTCGTCGAGGATTGCTTCGAGATCGCGTGAAGGGGTCGTGAGCCCGCCGTCGGTGCCGGCGCGCCGCAACAGCTCGTCTGCGACGCGCTTTTCGAAACGCCAGTAGCGCTCGAGATACAGGCGGGTGCCGTCCCAGACGAGCGGCAGGATCACCTCGCCCGGTGGGTCACCAGGGCCGCGTACGGCAGGGCTCGCCTCGAGGAGACTCGCCCAGCGCCCGGGATCGGGCCAGGGAAGCGAGTCCATCGAATCGACCTGCGCATCGTCGACGACGATGGATCTCGCGACGGACTCGATCACCACGCAAACGTGGCCAAAGCGCGGGGCCCGCGCTGCCAGGGCGGCGCCGAGCAGCACCTCGCGGCCGACGCCGTCGATGCTTCGGGCTATCACGCCGGCGACGTGGACGCAGGAGGCGTCGAGCACACCGGCGTCGACGAAGGGCGCGAGCGTCGCAATGTCGTCACCAAGGAGCGGACTGAGCGTCTTCACGTCGTGACCTCGGCGCCGCCGAGAAGGTCACTTGACGCGGTCACGAGCGCCGGAGGAACGCGCCAACTAAAGACCCCGTGCGGGTTGCCGTCGACGACTGGCGTGGCGGCACCCGCCATCCCTCGTATGAACAGGTACGCGGCACCCCCGAGATGCACGGCAGGCTCGTAGCCCCGAACGCGCCAGCGCAGGTAGCGGTGCAGCGCGACCGAGTAGAGCAGGGCTTGCAGCGGGTAGTGGTGCTCCGCCATCGCAGCCGGCAGGCGGTCTGGGTGGTAGTCGGACGACTGGGGCCCGCGGCCCCGCTCGGCCAGCGTGTTGGTCTTGTAGTCGACGACGACGAAGCGAGCCGGTGCGTCTGAGCCGGCCGAATCGCGGACGCGGACGACCATGTCGAGAGAGCCCGTGAGATGCCCAGCGAGCTCAACTCCGAACAGCCCCGACGCAAGGCGCTGCGCCCAGGGCCGGAGCGGATCGTCCTCGGGCAGATGGGCCAACATGAGCGTGCCGATGTCGCGATCGGTCGCGAGACGTCCCTTCCCGCCCAAGCGGAGCTCGAAGCCCAGCTCGCCCAGCCGTTCGCTGCGCGCGAGCTCACGAAGTCGCTGACCGTTGAACAGCGGGCCGAGCGGTGTCTCTATCGCGGCACGCAGGCCGGTGAGAAGAGTCTCTGTGCCGACCGGCCAGGGATTCCATCTGAGACGGTCGTCGATTCGCTCTCTCAGCTCGGCCCCGAGATCGGCGCTCGCGAAATCGACGCGCTCGAGCACCTCGTGGACGAGCGTGCCGAACTGTGCTCCTCCGGCGACGGCGCCGAGCGGCAGGTCAGAGGCGGGTGCGGCGGCGCCAGACGAGACGGCGTCTACTACCTCGGGTACTACCTCGGGCGACTCGTCGGCCGCGCCGGAGTCACCGAGACTCTCGTCCTCGGGATCGAGCGCAGCTTCGCGAGCGCGGTCGCTGATCGCGCTGAACGACCATCGCCGGTTGGCTCGGACAAGGACCCGGTCGAGCACGGCGAGCCCGATCTCGCGCGTTGACGCCCGTGACGCGCCGTCAGCCCACAGATGGACCGGACCGTCGGCGGAGCCCGTGACGGTCACGGCCACGGCGTCACCAGCCCTGGAGAACACGGGCTCGAGGACCGCGGCAGCGTCGGCGTCGGGCGGCAGAACGACTTTCGGCGCAGCGAACTGCTGCGGGTCGATATCACCGTTGCTCCGGGCGAACAGCACGTGCGCGAGTCCGGTGATGTCGCATCCGTGCACGTGCGACCACCAGACCAGCGTCTTGTGCTGCGCCCGGGTGAGCGCCACGTAAAGCAGCCGGAGGTTCTCCCCGCGCGCCTCGTCGTTGGCGCGCACCTTGCGCGCCTTGGCGTCGGAGGCCGTGGGCCAGCCTTCGCCGTTCGCGATGTCGAACGTCCGCAGTCCGGTGTCAGGGTCCTGGAACACCATTTCGTGCGCGACGGCCAAGCTGTTGCGCCACAGAGTCGGGACGCACACGATAGGGAACTCGAGGCCCTTAGCGGCGTGCACGGTCATGATCCGCACCGCCTCGGCCTCCGACTCGACCTGGCGGGCCGTCAGGTCGGTCTCGGGATCGCCTCCAGCCTCGGACTCGAGCTGTTTGAGGGTCGCAAGCAGCCCCGCGGCGGTCGGGCGGCGTCCCGCGGTGCTCGCCTGCAGAAGTCCTGCGATGTGGTCGAGGTCGGTGAAGTCGCGGTCCCCGTCACTTGTTGCCAGCACCCGGGCCGCGACGCAGCTGTCGTACCAGACCTTCGCGCAGAACCCAACCGCGCCCTGGGCTTCGAGAGTCTCGGCCCATCTGAAGAGCTGGTCCTGTACCTGGCTGAGCTTCGCGTCGTCGGCCGCGTCGAGCTCGGCGACCGTCCAGCCGAAGAAACACGAGAGCGCGGCCGTGCGGGCCCGGGTAGGGTCGGCCGGCCGGGTGAGCGCCGTGAGAAGCCAGCGCCACTGGGTGGCCGCTGCCGACCGCAGGACGCTGTCGCTCCTGGTCACCACCGCGGGGATTGCCAAGCGGCGAAGCGCTGTCTGGACCCACTCGGCTTCGGCGTTGGTCCCGATGAGCACGGCGACGTTGCTGGGTCGCACACGACGCTTCGGGGCGATCTCGCCTGGGGAGGGGATCCAAGCCGTCTCCAGCAGGTGCTGGACCTGGCGCGCGAGGTCGCGCGCGATCGCAGCCTCAGCGATGCGGGTGGGGATCTCGCCGTGCTTGTTGCGAAAAAGGTCGTCACCGAGAGCGAGGCGTACCCGGAGTGCGGGCACTGCCGCGCCGTCGTCCGTCGTGAGACGCAGGCCCCCGTGCTCGGATGCCGGCTTGACTTGCACGTACTCGATCCGGGGATCTCCGAAGGTCGCTCCCTCGAAGAGATGTCCGAGGGCATCGAGCAGCGCCCCGTCGGAACGCCGGTTCACTCCGAGCGTGGCGCGGGTCGTGCCGGGCCGGTGCGCGGCCTCGAGGTAGGTGTGCACATTTGCGCCGCGGAACGCGTAGATCGCCTGCTTCGGGTCGGCGACAAGGACGAGGGGCGAGTGGTGAACGGGGCCGCCGAACAGCCTCGAGAAGATCTCCCACTGCACCGGGTCGGTGTCCTGGAATTCGTCGATGAGCGCGATCCGGAATCTGCGACGCAAGCCGGTGACGGCGGTCGAGCCTTCGCTCAGCGCGTCGCGGAGCCGGGTCAACAAGTCATCGAACGAGAGCGTGCCTGCAGCGCGTCGCCGGCGATGCACCTCGTCGACGGCGCTGTCGACAAGGCGTCGCAGTCGAGCAGCTACAGGTGTGGACCCGGCATCGTCGGTGCCCGGGATGACATGGATGCCTGGGTTTCCGAGCACCTTGATGCAGAGCTTCGCGAGATTCTCCAGTTCCGGGAGCTGGTCCGCGATCGTTGGGTCACCAACCGACTCCGTGGCGAGCACGTCGGCACACACTGATTCGACGAGATCGTTGGTGTCGTCGAGAAGCGACGCGTCGGGGTCGCCGGGAGCTGCCGAGCCCAAAGTGGCGAGCACCTGCGTGGCGAAGCCGTGGATGGTCGTGATCGTGGCCGCGTCAAAGTCGGCGACAGCCTGTTCGAGGCGATCGAGTCGGCACTCGCGATCGCTGGCGGCCAGGAAAGCAAGGAGCTCGTCGGTGGCCGGGATGTCAGAGGGCCGGCTCAGCGCGGCCGCGGCCTCGCTGAGCCGGCTCCGAACGCGGTCGCGCAGCTCGGCCGCGGCGGCACGGGTGAACGTGACGATGAGGAGCTCTTCGACGCGGACCGCCTCTTCCGCCACGTATCGCACGACGAGGCCGGCGAGTGTGTAGGTCTTGCCGGTTCCTGCGCTCGCTTCGATGGCGACACAGCCGCTGGGCAGCGGGTCCAGGAGCGAGAAGACCGGTGGTGCGCTCATATCTGCTCCGCGACGGTCGCTTCTATCGTCCCCCACAGGTAGTCGGCGAACCGTGCCGCTCGTCCCGCCGACGATCCGGGGGGGTCGTCGGCGAGCGCAGGCAGAGCACAGAGGTCTTCAAAGCCGAGGTCTCCGAACGCCAGGCGGTTCGCTTCGTCCTGGCCGTCTGCATGATCGTTGAACGACTCCCAGTCGCTCGGCTTCGCGGTCCGCTCGTGCAGCTTGTAGGAGATGGAGGCGAAGAGCGGGATGGGCTCGCGCAGCCCACGCCGATAGCAGTCGACCGCGACCTCGAGTGCGTCAAGCGCTCGGCCGTGGCGATCGTCGCAAGTCCCGCCGCGCCCCACGAGCTCGAGCGTCTTGAGCCTGCCCTGCTTCTCGGCGCGGCCCACGACGACGCTTCGCCAGTTGGTCGCGGGGTCGGCCGCCACCAGGGCCGCGAGGTCGAGCCACGCCGCCACGCGATGCTTGGGTGCGACCTTGCTGAAGGTGACGAGAGCCGGCCCCGGACGCGGATGTGCGCAGCGACCCTCGACCATGCCGACGACGCGTGTGCCGTCGGCGAGCACGACCTCGACCGGCAGGCGATCGTCACGCTGCGGATCGACGCCGAGCTCGGTCGCGACGACGAGCAGCTGGTCGACCGTCTCCTTTATCTCGCTGAGCGAGATGTCACCCAGCCCTCCCGGGGGGATCGTTCCAAGGACGCGCTCGTGGCGCTCCCACTCGTCGTTGGCGTGGCCTGCAAGACGGGCCCTTAGGAGCCGGTTCGCGACAGACCAGCGTTCGAGGGCGCCGAGCGTCGTCGCGAGGTCGTCGGACCGGTCCCGGTCCTCGCCTGGGAGGTGGAGCTGGAGCCGTTGGCGCAAGAACGCCTTCACCGGGTGTTTGAAGAACGTCCGCAAGTCGGCGAGGTCGATCACGACGTCCTCGTTCGGGGCCGGAGGAAGCGTCCCGTCGATGAACCGACGCTGCTCGCTGGATCGCTGTTGGTGTGCACGTGCGCCGGCGAACGCCCCGGCGTCAAAGCTCCAGGGACCCGGTCGGTTCAGCTGGTCAGACCTGAAACAGCGGTCGTCGAAAGGCTGGAGGGGGTGAACGGTCTCGATTCGGCTCCGGTAGGTGCTCTGACTCGGAGGCGCAAGCGTGGCGACGATGACGTCGTGCAGCTCCGCGAGCACAGTCGCGCTCGGCACTTCCTGGTTAGTGCGAACGTTGCGGCCCGTCCGGGTGATCACGAGGTGGTCACCCGCCGCGAGAACTGCTTCGAGGAGCGCCTGGCGGACCTCCGAGCGCGGGTCGTGGTCGCCGACGAGCGGGACGGAGGCAGCCAGATCGTCACCGTCTACGCCGCTGCCGCCGCTCGTGCCGGCGTCGTCGAGCCCGAGAATACAGATAACGCGGAAGGGCAACCACCGCAGCGGCGTCAGCGAGCTCACGGTGATGCCACCCCGGAAGAAGTCGGGACGGCGCGACACACCCTGGACGCGATCGGCAAGGAGCCGGCGGACATCTGCGAGCGAGACCTCGACCCTCGCCGCCTCGCCGCCGACGATGGCATGTTCGCCGATCTCGGCGACGATCCGGCGGAGCTGGTCGAGCTGCCATTGCTGGGAGGTGCCCACGTCGAAGAACTGTTCGGTCACATCCAACAGCGCGTCGCACCACTCAGCGGCGGTGCGGTCACGCCTCATGTCGTCTGCGACCGACGCGAGACGTGCGACAACGTCGGCCAGGTGCCCGGCGACGGCGATGTCGTCACCCTCGACGCCGAACGGCGCGATGTCGCCCGGTGCGAGGCCGATGTCGTCGTCACTCACCGCCACTCCCATGAGCACCCGGTCAATCGCGACCCTCCACGAGTTGGCGGCGAATCCCGGCGGGAGGCCCCAAGCCTCCCGGTGCGGGCCGTCGAGGCCCCAGCGCACGTTGGTCCCCACGATCCAATCCGCTATCGTCCCAAGGGCACGGTCGTCGAAGTCGAAGCGCTTGCGAACCGCCGGCAGCGAAACGAACTCCAGCACCTCCGAGGCGGTGAACCGGCCCGATACCAGCGCGAGCAACGAGTCGAGCGCCGCGAGGACCGGGTACGACTCGCGCAACGAACGGTCGGTGATGCGGTAGAAGAGCCGGGGCGTGGCACCGGTCGGCACGGCGGCCGTCTCCTCGGCCGAGATTCCGAAGCCCGCCTCCACCAGTGGCACGAACTGGTCGATCGCAGGGCACAGCACGACGATGTCCTCCTCGCGCAGCGTCGGGTCGTCGACCAGCAGGTGGAGGATCGCATCGCGCAGCACCTGAACCTGGCGGGCGCGCCCGTGGCACGAGTGCACTTGGATCGAGCGGTCATCGGGGCCAAGCTCGAAGTCGCCGACGGGGGCGTTACCGGCGCGCACGTCGTGTTGCACGCGCTCGAGCAGAGAGCGGGGTGCACCGCCCGCCGAATCCCCGCCCTCGTCGACCGACAGCGGCGCGGACAAGCCGCGCGACTCGGCCCCCGCCAACAGCACGGTCCGCTCCCGGTACGGGCGACCCCACGATCGCAGCAGCGGGTGCCGCACGGCAGTGTCCGACCGGTCGTCGGTGCGCAGGGACGCAAGGGGCCGCGGGCCGGCCAGCGTCGCTTCGCGAACACGTGAGGTAGTGGCGGGTGACGGGTCGAGCAACAAGAGGTGCAGGTCTCGTTGAGCGCTGACGGCCTCGATCAGCTCGATGAAGGATGCGCCGCCCGGAAGCGTCGTGACGCCGAAGATGGCAAGCCGAGGCGGCAGGTCCAGGGCTAGCTTGCCTGTACGCAGGTCGTCGAGCAGACCGGGCAGTCGCTCGGGTGGGCTGGGCACTCCGAGGCGGGCACGCACCAGGCGCCACAGGTGGGGCTGCCAGCTGTCGTGTTCGGCAAGCGGGCGACCGGTGCCGTCGACGTCGTGGCCCGCGCTCCAGTGCAGCACGAGCTCGGGCCGGCGCACGGAATAGCGGTCGAAGAGATCGGCGAGGCGTCGGGCCCGCCCGAACCAGGTTGCACCGGCGGGCAGGACCGTGAGCGGGCCGAGGCGGTCGTCGCCGCCTTTGGCACGCAGCACCTCGAGCACCGCCCAGACGAGACAGTCGACCTGCCACGGATCGGCAACCCCGTCGCTGCTACCAGCCTCGAGCACCGCCTTGCGCAGCGCGCCGGGGAACGTGAACCCGATGTTCGCGGCGACACCGTCGCCAAAGCCGGGCCCGGACGCGCCGAGTGATCTGGCCAGCTCGAGGGCGAGCCACCGGCGCATGCCCACCGTTGGCACAGCTACCCATTCCGGGGACATCGGGTCCGCCGGCGGCTCCGACAGCACCTCGGCGAGCACCGCTGCAAGAGGCTCCACCCGGCTGGCGCTGGCGAGGTGAAGCACAAGCGAACACTACCGGGGGGCTGTGACGGTCACCTCGGGCCCGACCTGCTCGACTGGTCCCTCTCACTCCACTACCGTCCAGCCCATGTCGATCCTGCTCGAACTGGACCTCACCGGAGCACTCGTAGAGGACATCGGTTCACATCCTGTCGAACGGGTGATGAACCGTCGCCGCCTCGCACTGCGCACACTCGTCAACCGGCTCGCCTCCGCCGCCGGAGACCCGAACGTCGTTGGGTTGCTGGCCAAACTGGGTGCTACTTCGATCTCGCTGGCGCAGGCCCAGGAGCTGTCGGACGCGGTGGGGCGTTTCCGCGCAAGCGGCAAGGAAGCCATCGCGTGGGCGGAGACCTTCGGCGAGCTCGGGCGCGCAACGACGGCCTACGTGGTGGCCACCGGTTTCGGCGAGTTGTGGCTGCAGCCTTCCGGCAGTGTCGGCCTCATGGGCGTTGCTGCAGCTGGCACGTTCGTGCGCGGCGCCCTCGACCACGCACAGGTCGAGCCGCTGTTCGCACAGCGCTACGAGTACAAGAACGCGGCGGACACCTTCTTGAGAAAGGAGTTCACCGAGGCGCACCGCGAGGCGACCGAGCGCTTGGCCGAGTCCGCCTACGAGCAGGTCGTGTCAGCTGTGTCACTTGGCCGGCGACTGCCCGCCGACCGCGTCCGTGAGCTCATCGACCGTGCGCCTATCCCCGCCGCCGAAGCCCAGGAGGCCGGGCTCGTCGATCACCTCGGGTACCGCGACGCCGTGCGTGAGGCGGTTGATCGCCGGTGGCCCGAGAAGCCGACCCTGCTCTACGTCTCGCGCTATCAGCGGCGTTGGGACAGCGTCCGTCGAGCACGCCAGGCGCGACGTCCGGCGGTCGGGCTCATCGAGGCGATCGGTCAGATCCGTACCGGCCGGTCCAAGCCGGGCCCGGTCGGGCGGGCAGCAGGATCCGACACCGTCGCCGCGACGTTCCGCGCCGCCGTGAAGGACGAGCGCATCAAGGCGATCGTGTTCCGGGTCAACAGCCCTGGCGGCTCCTACGTCGCCTCGGACACCATCTGGCGGGAGGTCTGCAGGGCCCGCGAAGCCGCCAAACCAGTCGTGGTCTCGATGGGCGATGTGGCCGGTTCGGGAGGGTATTTCGTGGCCGTGGCGGCCGACGTCATCGTCGCGGAACCGGCCACTCTCACCGGATCGATCGGAGTGCTCGGCGGGAAGCTTCAAACCAAGGGGCTGTTCGAGCGCTTGGGAGTGAACGTCGAGAGTCTCGGCCTCGGCCGGCACGCGCTCATGTTCTCGTCGCAGACCGGTTTCAGCGAGGACGAGTGGGCCAAGCTCGACGAGTGGCTGGACTTCGTCTACGAAGATTTCACCGCCAAGGTCGCCCGTGGACGCGCCATGACGCGCGAAGCGGTCCACGATGTGGCCCGCGGCCGGGTCTGGACGGGAGCCGACGCCGCCGAACGTGGGCTCGTCGACGAGCTCGGCGGGCTGCGCCGTGCCGTGGAGATCGCCCGGGAGCGCGCCGGCTTGCCACCTGACGCCCGGCTGCGGCCGGTCCTTGCAGTATCGCCGGTGCAGCGTCTGCGCCAACCTCGCAACAGTGATGACCCGGCGGCCTTCTTACAGGTCAGGGGACTCAGTTCAGCGCTCTCGGAGTGGGGAGGACATGCCCGGCTCGCAGCGGTACTCGGGCTCCCGGCCGCGGGGCCGCTGATCATGTCGATGGGGCCGCTCCGGTAGCAGGGAGGAGCGCCGAGCTCCACTACCGATGTTCGAGACCCGGGACCACGACAGCGTGGGATCGCGAGTCTCACCGGCCGGCATGGAGTCCCTCTCACCAGGCAATCCGGCGATGCCAAGGCCTTGCCAGCCCGCGAACCAGGTCATAGCTTCTTGCCATATTTGCAATGCCATTGCACCCGATCACTGAGGAGTACTCGCGGTCCATCGGAGCCGACGGCTACGGCCGCGACGCCGGAGAAGCCGCCGACTGCAGCCGCGACGCTGGAGAAGCCGATGGCTACAGCCGCGACGCTGGAGAAGCCGATGGCTACAGCCGCGACGCTGGAGAAGCCGCCGAGCAGGCCAAGCAGCTCATCGACGCGGTCAGTTGAATGAACCTCCCCGCCATGATCAAGTACGGACTGAACATCCAACCACGAGCCGCCCTGGACTTTGTCGCTCTCGGGGCACTCAATCATCGTCTCGATCCGGGCGTGATCCCCTTCCGGAAAGCCACCGAGTGTCACATCCACGTGAGCGGTGCCGAGTTCAACGTGGCCGCGAATCTCGCCGACTGCTTCCGGCTCAAGACCGGGATCGTGAGCGCGATGGTCGAGTACCCGATCGGAGATCTGATCGCCGAGGGGGTGCGGGCCAAAGGAGTGACGCCGTTCTACAAGCTCTTCGCGCACGACGGCGTCAGGGGACCCAATATGGCGACTGTCTACAGCGACCACGGATACGGCGTGCGTGCCCCGGTCGTCTTCTACAACAGAGCGAACGAGGCGGCTGCAGAGCTCAAACCGGGGGACTTCGACTGGAACGAGATCTTCCAAGGAGGCGTGCGCTGGTTTCACAGCGGCGGGATCTTCGCCGCGCTGTCAGCCACGACCAGTGAGCTGATCATCGAGGGGATGAGAGCGGCCAAAGCCGCTGGAGCCGTCGTCTCCTTCGACCTCAACTACCGGCAGAAGCTATGGAACATCTGGGGTGGCCAGGAGCACGCGGTGCCGATCTTCCGTCGCATCGTCGAGAACGTCGACGTCCTCGTCGGAAACGAGGAGGATCTCCAGAACGCGCTCGGCATCCCGGGCCCCGAGATCGGCCGCGCCTTCGCGCTGGACCCGAGCCCGTTCGTCGCGATGATCGAGGGGGTCCTCGCCCGCTACCCACAGGTCAAAGTGGTCGCGACCACGCTGCGGGACGTGGCCTCGAGCAGCCGGCACCGCTGGGGAGCGGTTGCCTCGATCGACGGCGAGATATATACGGCACCAACCTGCGAGCTCGACGTGATCGACCGCGTGGGCGGTGGGGACGGCTTCGCGTCGGGTCTCTTCTACGGCCTGCTGGCGGGCGAAGAGCCTCAGGCGGCAGTCGATCTCGGCTGGGCGCACGGCGCGCTGCTCACGACCTTCCCCGGCGACACCACGATGGCGACGCTCCAGCAGGTCCGGGACCTCGCTCGGGGCGGTTCGGCCCGGGTGCAGCGATGAACCCCAGCTGAGCCCACGAGAGCGAAAGGCACCAGTTTCCCAAAGCAAACCGGTCTGCTTCGGCGCCCACACAGGCAAGTCTGGCCAGGGCCCGGCAATCGGTCGATAGGAAGTGACAATCAAGGGGGATCGGCTACCAGCGGCTTCTGGTCGGGTCGGGCATCTGGTGCTCTTGGCTCACCTGCTTCGGCCGCGGCGACCGCGTGCTCAGTCCGTGGGCGTCACCTTGGTGAGGCCGCTCGGGTGGTCCGGGTCCAGGCCGCGGGCGAGCGACAGGTGACGCGCAAGCTGTTGGCCCCGCACAGTGGCGACGATCGTGTACATCACCTCGGCGAGCCCGCCCGGCATCGGGAGCGTGCTGTCGGGATGAGGCGTGCACGTGGCGATCGGCGCCCCGAGGGTCCGCAAGTGCTCGACGAGCTGGCGCGCGTCGCTCGCGATGGGGTCGCCGCCGTCGATGTTGAGCACCGGGAGACCGGAACCGACGGTCGCTATCGGCCCGTGCATCAGGTCGGCGATCGACATCCCCTCGGCGAAGATCCGAGCTGTCTCTTTCACCTTCAGCGCCGTCTCGAGCGCCGCAGCGTATGCCAGGCCCCGCGCGGTGACGAGCAGCCGTTCGTATCCAGCCCAGGCCCGCGCCAGCGCGGCCGGCGGCTCCTCGTCCGATAGCACTGCTCCCACGGCACCTGGGACCGCCGCGAGCTCGGTGGCTCCCGCCAGACCATCGCCGAGCGCCCCGGCCAGAACCAGCACTAGGGCCATCTCGGCTGTGACGGTCTTGGTGGCGGGTACCGCGAGCTCAGCTCCGGCGTCGGTCGACAGTGCAAGGTCGCTGACGGCCGCGAGCGCGCTCGTGTCGTCGTTGGTGATGACGACCACGACGGCACCGCTCGAGCGGAGCCGATCGCAAGTGGCTACGACCTCGGGAGTAGCGCCGGACTGGCTCAACCCGATCACGAGGTACCCGCGGTAGTCGACCGGCGAGGAATATCGCGTGTGCAGGCTCGGGGCCGCGAGCCCGGCCGGCCGGTGAGCGGCGAGCTCGCTGGCGTAGCGACCGAGCATGGCCGCATTGTCCGACGAACCGCGTCCGACAAAGGCAATCCCGTCAAGAGGTTCGGGCACGACGGCCCGCACCCGGTCACGAACCTCGGCAGCCGAATTGACGATGCGCTGCAGCACCTCGGGCTGCTCGTCCATCTCGCGTCGCATGAGCTCGCCGGTCACAGGGCGCCGACCTCCCGAGGTTCTGCCTCGGTGACAACGGCCGCCTCGGTGACAACGGCCGCCTCGGTGACAACGGCCGCCTCGGTGATAACGCCCTCCTCGTCGCAGGTCGCGTTCACGCTGAGCAAGCCTGCGCGACGACTTCGAGAATCCGAGCGGTCCTGAGTGACGACTCCTCGGCTAGGTGCGCAGGCGCCTCCTCTTCACCTAGCACGGCATGGATGTGGCGAAGGGCAGCGGTGAACGGGCGCGCGTCAACCGTCGGGTGCTCCACGGTTTGCTCCCCGTCGCGTCGCAAGACAAGAGTGTCGGCCGGACCCGGATGGAACGGGTTGGTGAGGTGGATCTGCCCATCGGTGCCGAGCACCCGGGTGAACGTGTCGAAGGCGCGCCCGAATCCGCAGCCGAGCACCAGCCGCTGGAACCCGTAGTCGACGACCGCTACGGCCTCTGTCTCGACCGCGCCGTTGCCGGTGGCGAACCCCACGGCATCGCCCGCTGACGGATCGCGAGTGGAAAGGACCTCCTGCGCCAAACGGATCGGGTAGCAGCCGACATCGGCGAGCGCGCCACCGCCGAGCTCCTCCGAGAGCCGGATGTCCTCCGGTCGCGACAGGTTGAAATAGAAGAGACTGTTCAACTCGCGAACCTCGCCAATGGCCCCATCTGCCAGCAGATCAAGAAGACGCCGGTGCTGGGCCTGGAACGGGAAGGCGAAGGACTCCCAAAGCAGCGATCCCGAGGTGGCTGCGGTCTCCAGCACCGCCGCGGTCTGTGCCGACCCGACACAGAGCGGCTTCTCGCACAGGACCGCCTTGCCCGTCTCGAGGGCGCGTTGGGTCCAACGCGCATGGTGGGAGTTGGGCAAGGCGACGTACACCGCGTCGATATCAGGCGAGTCGACTACGGCGTCGTAGCCCTGCACAGAGTCGTCGACGCCGTGAAGGTTGGCAAACGCCGCTGCCCGGCCGCGGTCGCGACTCGCGACAAGTGCCGCCCGGCCGCCTCCCGCCTCGCGTAGCCCTGGCAGGAACTGCCGCCCGGCGATATTCGCCGCCCCCAAGATGCCCCACCGCACCTCACCCGTGAGTCTGTCAACGCTCATGAACGGTTCCTATCTCGCAGCGACAGGCCCTTGGTCTCGACTGCCACGCGAACACCGTAGAGCCTCGCCGCCCTTCCAGAGGCCGTCAACCGCTTTCCGGTTGGCTCCGGCGCCCCCATCTCGTCAACACTCAAGAGGCCGGCCTCTCACGAAGTCAGACCTAATGAGACCAGCCCCTGCTCTAATTCCATCGACGCGAAGAGAGGTCGATCTGACTCATCACCCTTGCCCCGGGCAATCGGCTGCATCCTGATGACCGCGATACTCGGTGGTCTCGGCGCGGCGGTCTGCTTCGCCGTCGCGGCGCTCTGTGCCTCGAGCTCCAGTCGGGAGATCGGGGCCATGTCAACTCTCGCCTGGGTGATGTCGCTCGGTCTCTGCGTGATTGTCGTCCCGCTCGCGCTGGTGGCGCACCCGAGCCGGCTTTCGGGAGACACCGTCACTCTCCTCTGCATTGCCGGCCTGAGCAATATCGCCGGACTTCACCTCGAGTACGTCGCGTTTCGCCGCGTGGCAGTCGGCATCGTGACCGCTGTCGCCGCCACCGAGGGAATGGTTGCAGCTGTCCTGTCATCGCTGTTCGGAGCCAGGCTTGCTGCCAGCACGGTCGTCTTGTTGGCGGTGATCACCGTCGGCGTGGTGCTGGCCGCTGCCCACCTGGACCCGTCCCGCGACGACTCCGCCGACCCCCGTGCGAAAAGGAGCCTGAGATCGAGCCCGGCTGCAGTGATGAAAAGGCTGGACGGTACTCACACGCTTTCGGCTCTCCTCGTCGTCCCCGTGGCGGTCCTGTTCGGAATCACGATCTACGCCACCGGAAGGGCTGGGGCCGAGGCACCTGTCATCTGGGTGCTCCTTCCGGCACGGCTGTTCGGCACGATCCTCATAACCTCACCCTTGCTGGTCCGGCGGAAGCTGAGAATCAGTCGGCGGACTTTTCCGCTCGTCCTCATTGGCGGCGTCGCCGAGATCGCCGGCTTGGTGAGCTACACCTTCGGCGCACGTCAGCAGCTTGCTATCGCTGCCGTTGTCTCGACGCAGTATGCCGTGATCGCTGCGATCGCCGCGTTCTTCCTCTTCGGCGAGCGGCTTCGCCGGCACCAGATCGTCGGCGTCGTCATAGTCGTGGCAGGTGTCGTGACGCTCAGCGCCCTGACAGGTTGAGAGCACCAGACAACACCGAGATTCGTGAGCGGCTCACGACCCGTATGATCGCCTTGTGCGCCTGGGCCTCGAGCAGGGGCGGGTGATCGGCTGCCTCATCGAAAAGCAGCTGACGACGCCACAGCAGTACCCGCTGAGCCTCAACGCGCTGGTAACGGCCTGCAACCAAGCCTCGAACCGCGACCCTGTTGTCTCCTACGACGGCGGCACCGTGCAGCGGGCACTGGCCTCGCTGAAGGACGATGGGCTCGTCCGCTTCGTCTATCCCTCGCACGGCGGCTCGGCAACCCGCTACCGCCAGGTGCTCGACGAGTGCCTGGGTCTCGACAAGCCAGCACTTGGCCTCGTAGCCGTGCTGCTGCTGCGCGGCCCACAGACCGCCGGCGAGCTTCGGACCCGGACCGAGCGAATGGCGAGCTTCGACGGCATCGCCGCCGTCAACACCGAGCTGGACCTCATGAGCGCCCGCGCGGAGCCGCTCGTGCTGCGACTGCCTCGCCGCCCCGGTCAGAAGGAAGAGCGCTGGGTGCAGCTGCTCACACCGGAGACACCTGCACTCATCGACACCCATGGCGGCGGCGCCACGAGCGCTGATCGCGCAACGGACCTTGAGGACCGGCCCGGCGCTCCTGGCCGACTGGTCGCTGCCGGCATGGACCCCGGTGTCCCGATCGGCGAGCAGGAGCCACCGGATCGCACCAGCAGGGAGCTCAACGCCCTGACCGACGAGGTTGCCGCGCTGCGGGCCGAGGTTGCCGCGCTGCGGGCCATGCTCGAACAGCTGCTGGCCGGCCTTTCCCCCTGAACAAGGTCTCTACGCTGCAGGCATGAACGCCACCCACTGCTATGAGCTCTCGCTGCAATGGACTGGCAACACCGGTCCGGGCACTAGCAGCTACCGCGCATACAGCCGCGAGCACGAGGTCCGCGCCGGAGGCAAACCGGTCATTGCCGGCTCCTCCGACCCAGCCTTTCGTGGCGATCCGCAGCGCTGGAACCCCGAGGAGCTGCTCGTGGCCGCCCTGTCCCAGTGCCACATGCTTTCCTACCTGCATCTCGCCGCCAGCACCGGCATAGTCGTGACGGCCTACACCGACACCCCGTCGGGAACCATGAAAGAGAACCCGGACGGCAGCGGCGAATTCACCGAGGTCCTTCTCCGCCCCTCGGTTACCGTCGCCGATGCTGACATGTGCGAGCGCGCCCAGTCCCTGCACGATTATGCCGAGAAACTGTGCTTCATCGCCCGCTCGGTCAACTTCCCGGTTCATCACCAGCCCCTCACCGAGGTTGACTCTTCGAACCCGCTGAGACCCGGCTAACGGTTCCGGCGAGGAGCTCCAACCGGCCCGCGTCGCGGGGGTGTCATGCCACAGGCGAGAAGAGGCGCCTTCCCGTGCCCGCCAGCACGCGACCGAACTGCAGACCGGGAAAGTGAGCGCCTATGACCGCGACGTCCGTGCCTTCGAGCTCGCGCCACAGGGCTTCGCGCGTTCGGGCCCCCAGAGCAGGGTCCACGTCCGACAATGTGTGGAAATCCGGCTCCTCCAGCTGGAGCGGGCACTCCACGGCATCCCCGAGTAGCACGGCGCGAGCCTCGCCGGACGAGACCACAAGCCCATAGTGGCCGAGCGTGTGCCCGGGCGTATGACGCGCTGTCAGCCCTGGCGCGATGCGCAACATGTCGCCGTCGAGAGGGTCGAGCCGCCCGGCGGCGGCAAGGACCTCCATGATCTGCCGGCCGCGGTCGTCGGCGTCGGCTCCGGCGACGAACCGCTGCCAGTCGGCGGCGCCGTAGCGCACGACGGCGTTCGGGAAATATGGGGCTTCCTCCACGACGAGCCAGCCGATGTGGTCGATGTGGAGGTGGCTGCACACCACCACGTCGATGTCCTCCGGTGAGGCGCCTACGGCCCGGAGCGCCCCAGGCAGCTCCCCGCCCCGGCCCCATCCGACGTCGACGTCTCCGAGCCCTGCGTCGATGAGGACGGTCGTGCCGCCACTGCGGAGGAGAAAGCATCCGACCGGGATGTGCACGAGACCGTCGTCGGCGAGCAGCTCCTTATGGGTACCGAAGTCGAGCCCGATGTAGAACGACTGCGGCATCTTGCAAAGGCCGTCGTTGAGCGGGACGAGTTCGAAATCGCCCACGCGCATTCACCGAACGCTAACGGGTCACGCAAGGCATCGGCCTGCTGCCGACCGCCCGCCGCCGTATGGGAAGTATGGTCGGCGGTCGTCGAGGACACCGGCAGACACTGCTTGTGGTCCAGATGTCGGGAGACCGGGAGGAGCTGCGATGCCGCTGACTATCCGAGCGCTGCTCGCTGACATCACCACCCTCGAGGTCGACGCCGTGGTCAACGCTGCGAACAGTGCACTGGTGGGCGGTGGAGGCGTTGACGGCGCCATTCACAGAGCAGCCGGCGCAGAAGAGCTCGCCGCCGCTTGCTCGGTTCTTGGCGGCTGCGAGCCCGGAAACGCTAAGGCCACCCCGGCGTTCCGCCTTCCTGCCCGTTTCATCATCCACACGGTTGGACCGGTCTGGCGTGGAGGCGATCACGGAGAGGTCGACGTACTCGGATCTTGCTACCGACGCTCCATCGAGGTCGCCGACGAGCTCGGAGCCAGGTCGATCGCGTTTCCGGCGATCTCCACCGGGGCGTTCGGCTTCCCGGAAGAGCAGGCGGCCCAGATAGCCGTGGACACCCTTCGCTCGGTCCACACCTCGGTACAACAGGTACTGCTGGTGGCTTTCGACCGGCACGTGCTGCAGTGCCTCGAACGTACGCTTACCAGATGAGCCTCCGCGACGAGATGAGAAACGGCGGTAGCCTCTGGCGCCGCACCACCGGCGGGAGCTTTGCCCTGGTGGCGATGGGGGCGGCGATGTGGGGGACCGACCCCGCCTTGCGCCAGGGCCTCGCCCTGCACATGCCGGCCCCAGCGATCGTGGCTTTCGAGCAAGCGCTGCCCACGGTCCTACTCGCGCCCTTCGTGTGGCGAGGGATCCGCAGGGCTTTGGCGACCTTCGATCGGCGCGACTGGATGGCCCTCGTTGTGCTCGGCTGTGGATCCTCGGCTCTGGCCACTTTGTTGTTCACCCTTGCGTTCACCTACGGGCGGCCCAACACGCCCGTGTTGCTCCAACAGCTCCAGCCCCTCTTTGCTGTTGCCGGAGCCCGTCTACTTCTCGGCGAACGCCTTCAGCGCCGCTTCGGCCTGTACCTCTTGGGCGGGCTCGCGGGTTCGTACCTGGTTGCCTTCGCCCACCCGCTCTCGCTGGGCGGAGTGGATGGGTGGGCGCCTGCGCTCTTGGCGGTGTCGGCTGCATTTTTGTGGGGACTCGGTACCGTGCTCGGCCGCCACCTCGGCGCGAAGCTCCCCTTCGCCGAGCTGACCGCGTTGCGCCTGGCGACAGGGCTCGTAGCCGCACTGGTCGCGCTCGGAGCGGCCGGGGACGGCTCTGCCTACTCGCACATGAGCGCCAAGTCCGTGCTCGCCCTCGTCCTGCTGGCGCTCGTCCCCGGCCTCTTGAGCCTGCTCGTCTACTACCGGGGCCTACGCGCCACCCCTGCGGCCGCTGCCACTCTCGGCGAGCTGGCGTTCCCCTTCACGGCACTCTTCCTCGACTACCTGGCCTTCGGAGCCACCCTCTCACCTTCGCAGTGGGTCGGCCTGGCCCTGCTGGTGACCACGATCACCACGATGGGGACGCTACGCGCCAACGGGACCCCGACAGGAGTGGAGGTTCCCACTCTCGAACGGATCGCCGACGGCCTGGAGCCGCTGGCGATCACGGGCTCATGAGCCAGACTTGTCAACCGGTGCCGACAGCTCGACATCACCGGTGTGGCGGTGGGGTAGGACCTCGGCGGGCACGGTTCCGAGCCGTCCGGCCTGGTAGTCCTCCATCGCCTGGACGATCTCGGCCTTAGTGTTCATCACGAAGGGGCCGTAGTGCACCACGGGCTCGCCGATCGGCTGGCCACCGAGTAGCAGCACCTCGAAGCTCGATCCGGCGTCCTGGGTCGCGTCGGCGGTCAGAGTCAGCGCGTCCCCCGGTCCGTAGACCGCGAGCTGGCCCAAGTGGACCGGGCGGCGCTCGGCGCCGACGCTGCCGTTTCCTGCCAGGACATAGGCAAGGGCGTTGAAATCGACCCGCCAGGGCAGCTGAACGCGAGCACCGGGGCTGATCGTGGCGTGCACCATGGTCATCGGCGTGAATGTCGATCCGGGACCGATCTGCCCGCCGAGATCACCGGCGATGAGCCGCAACAGCGCGCCGCCGTCGGCCGTCGTGAGCAGCGTTGACTCGCTCCCGCGGATGTCCTGATAGCGAGGCGGGTTCCATTTGTTGGCACGCGGAAGGTTGACCCACAGCTGAATTCCGTGGAACAGGCCGCCACTCACCACCAGCTCCTCTGGCGGAGCCTCGATGTGAAGTATCCCGGCACCGGCGGTCATCCACTGGGTGTCGCCGTTCGTGATCCGCCCCCCGCCACCGTTCGAGTCTTGATGGACGAAGGTGCCATCGATGATGTAAGTGACCGTCTCGAAACCCCGATGGGGGTGCCAGGGCGTCCCCTTCGGTTCCCCCGGGGCGTAGTCGACCTCCCCCATCTGGTCCATGTGGACGAAAGGGTCGAGATCGGCGAGGCTCACGCCGGCGAACGCGCGACGGACGGGAAAGCCTTCTCCCTCCAGCCCCGAGGGTGCAGTCGTGACCGACCTCACGGGCCGTTCGCGTGCTGCAACCGGGTCGGGTACGGGGACCCGCGGCAACGTCAAGACGTTCTCAACTGTCACTGCTGGCATCGCCACCTCTTTCTCGTCGGACAGGGATCAGCCTGACCAAGTGGGTAAACAGTCGTTGCGTACGCAACATTCCGGTCGGGATCCCTGTCCGTCCTCTCGTGGCGGCGGGCAGCGACTGGGCAAGGGGACGCTATCGTGTCGGAAACCGAGATTTGACCTGCATGCGGATGCCGGCACTCGCGTCGCACGGGGGGCACGGTCTCACGTCGCAAGGGGGAGCCAGGTGGCTTCGATCGTCGTAGAGCCTGCTGGTCAGGCACCGGGAAAGGGGCTCAAGAGCGGCGCTCTCGGCCTCATCTCGAGCGTAGTCATCGGCGTCGCCTCGACGGCCCCGGCATACAGCTTGGCGGCCACGCTCGGATTCGTGGTCGTTGCGA
>Ga0181521_10000974_pt1 | contig 35420 bp, 34 predicted proteins | sample PEATcosm2014_Bin_32_FD_119764 | JGI IMG/M metagenome (GOLD analysis project Ga0181521, IMG submission 119764) | Peatland microbial communities from MTU Mesocosm Facility, Houghton, MI, USA - PEATcosm2014_Bin02_60_metaG | ecosystem: Environmental > Terrestrial > Soil > Wetlands > Peat | place...
AACTTCGCTATCCGCCCTGGCCGCGTGCATCGTCGTTCCCATTGGTGGCGGTGAAGGGGGTGGAGGCGATCACCGCGATCATGAAGAGCGGGGCGATCGCCACGACCTGCGGGGGCAAGGTGGTGGAGGCGACGCCGGCGACCGCCTGGAACGTGAGCAATCCGGTTTGGCGTCGGAATACCGCCGTCTGGCAGAGCTGCAGCAGATCCGGTCGGCCGTTTATTATCCGCGAACCTTGGGGAAGAACGTTTCCGGGATCTGGTCCTGACACGCAGTCCGCAGGCGGCGCGCAACGTGGCAATTTGCCTCTGGCCAGGGCCTTACTTTGCCGGCGGGTTCACCTCGACCACATGCTCGCAATGATCGTCGACAAGGGGAATCCACCCGTCTTGTCGCCTAAAGCCATCAACGATCAGCCTCGTCTGGGCGCCCGCTTCATCCGAACCGGCACGCGCATGTGAGACGACGATGTGGTAAATGGTTTCGCGATACCGGAAGTGCATCTTGAACTCGTTCCAGTGCGCGGGGATGCAGGGATCCAGGCGCAGCTTGTCGCCCTCGAGCCTGAGGCCGAGCAGCGATTCCACGACGAGGCGATACATCCAGCCCGCCGAGCCGGTGTACCAGCTCCATCCACCGCGCCCGATATGCGGTGCAAGCGCATAGACATCGGCCGCAACAACATACGGTTCCACTTTGTAGACTGCGATTGCCTCCGGTGAAATCGCATGGTTAACTGGGCTGATCATGGTCAGCAATTCCCAGGCGCGCTCGCATTCGCCCAATGCGGCAAACGCCATCGCCGCCCAGACCGCCCCGTGCGTGTACTGCCCACCGTTCTCCCGGACACCCGGCACATATCCGCGGATGTAGCCGGGATCCTGGTTGGACTTGTCAAAGGGCGGATCGAGCAGTTGAACGAGCTTTTGGTCACGATGCACGAGCCGGTCGTCGAGCGCTTGCATGGCCCTGCGCGAACGGGTCGCATCGCCGGCGCCGGACAGCACGGACCAGCTCTGCGAGATCGAATCGATCCGGCATTCGGCGTTGCCTGCCGAACCAAGCGGCGTACCGTCGTCGAAGTAGGCACGACGGTACCACTCGCCATCCCACCCGTGCTGCTCGATGTTCCGGCCTAGCCGATCCCTCTCACTGCAACAGAAATCGGCGAAAGCTGGATCGCCATGTGCGCGTGCCACCGCGGCGAACTGCCGCAGCACTTCGCAAAGAAAAAAGCCCAGCCAAACACTCTCGCCCTTGCCGTGCCTCCCCACGAGGTTCATCCCGTCATTCCAGTCACCGGAACCGATCAGCGGGAGGCCGTGCTCGCCGAATTGCAGTCCGTACTGAATGGCGCGCACGCAGTGCTGGTACAGGCTTGCCACGTCGGCCGACCTGCCAGGCAAATCGTAGTAGGAGTCGTCCTCGGCGTTGACGGGTCGGCCTTCGAGGAAGTGCACCGGTTCATCGAGCACCTGCGTGTCGCCGGTACTCGTCAGATAGCGGCACACCGCCAAGGGCAGCCAGAGGTAGTCGTCCGAACAATGCGTGCGCACGCCGCGGCCGGAGGGCGGATGCCACCAGTGCTGAACATCGCCCTCCAGAAACTGACGGCTCGCACACAAGAGCAGGTGCTCCCGCACCAGCCCGGGCTCCGCGTGAACGAGCGCCATCACGTCCTGTAACTGGTCACGGAAGCCGAAGGCGCCGCCCGATTGGTAATAGCCGCTGCGCGCCCAGAATCGACACGCCAGCGTTTGGTACACCAGCCAACCGTTGGTCAGAACGTTGAGCGACGGGTCGGGCGTTTCCACCTGGACGGCGCCGAGCGTGTGGTTCCAGTACTGCCACAGCGCTTCGAGCACGCTGCGCGCGGCCGCGGCACCGCGAAATTGCTGTACCAGCCTGCCGGCCTCGTCCTCGTTGCGCCCGACGCCGAGCCGGAAAATGATCTCACACTCCTGGCCGTCCGCCAGATCGAACGTCACCTGGATTGCGGCGCACGGATCCAGGGCGGCTCCCACTTTGCCGGAGAGGCGTGAACGGTCCATGGCGGCGGGATCCCGCAGCGAACCATTGCGCCCGAAAAATTCCGTACGATTGCCGCTCACCGTGCGGGCTGGGTCATCCACGTCGAAGAAGGCAACGCGATCGGCGAACTCGGTGTTGTACGGATTTCGTGCGTAGAGCGCACCGCTCTGGGAATCGATTTCCGTGGTCACATGCATGGACGATTTGGCACGAAGATCACCCAGCACCCATTCGACGTAGCCGGTTGCGGAGAGTCTGCGCGGCCGGCCCGATTCATTGCTCACCTTCAAAACGGAGAATTTGACCGCTGCGTCCACGGCCACGTACACCCATAGTTCCGAGCAGATGCCGTCTAACCTGGTCTCGAAGACGCTGTAGCCAAATCCGTGCCGAATCACGAAGTGCGTCGACACGCGTGCCGGCAGCGGCGTCGGCGACCACACCTGGCCGGTTTCTTCGTCGCGAAGGTAAAGAGCCTCTCCACTCGAATCGCTCACCGGGTCGTTGTCCCAAGGCGTGAGACGAAACTCGTGCGCGTTCTCACTCCACGTATAGGCGGCCCCGCTTTCCGAGATGACCGTCCCGAATTGCGAATTTGCCAGAACGTTCACCCACGGCGCCGGTGTCACTTGACCCGGCGTAAGAATAATTACGTATTCGCGCCCATCGTGGGTAAATCCTCCCAACCCGTTGAACAGGATCAGATCGCGATGCGGCAAGGGTACGGCGAGAGCGGCTTCAGGACGCTGCCTGCGGCTCGGCGCGAGGCGCGGCGCGCGCGGTTCCGCGATACCACGTTGGTCGAGCTGCTCGGCCAGCGTTCCTCGGCCATCCGTGATGACAGCGCGTGCGACCGACTGCAGCAAGATGCGGTCCTCGGTGGATATTTGCTCGGCTGGCCGCACGAATATGCCACCCGGACGATCGATCACACTCGCCTCGATTCCCGAGGCGATGAGCCCCATGATCTGTTCCTGCAATCGTTGCCGGTACCCGGCGTGATCTTCGTTCCAGATAACCAGGTCCACCGCCAGCCCCTTCAGGCGCCAGTAGGCGTGCGCTTGAACGAGTTGACGCACGAGGTCGATGTTGGCCGCATCCCCGATCTGCAACAGTACGATCGGCAGGTCTCCGGAAATTGCGTAGCCCCACAGACCGGATTGCCCGCGCCGATTCTTGATGAGCACAGCGGCGTCGGCGCGCAACCAAGCGTTGGCATAGATAACGGAGCTGGCCAGGCGCGCATACAATTGCGCATCGTCCTCGGTTGCATTGAGCTGCCGCAGCACCACTTGGCTGTGGGTCCACGTCAGATCGAAGACGCGGTCCGAGAGGTGCCGGTCCTGGTATTTCTCGATCAAACTCAAGGCCAGATCGCGGGTTTCGCCGATCCCCAGCACCATGTCGATCGTGACCGACTGTTCCGGATCGAGCGCTATGCGATAGCAGATGGCGACGATCGGATCCAAGACCGAACCATCGGTGCCGCTCAGCGCCGCCGAGTCGCTCATCGCCGCGGGAGCGAGCGTGCTGCCCGCACGGCCGATGAACCGCAGGCGATCGGTTTCGTAGGAAACGTCGCCAATTTCCGCCCCGTGCGCCGCCATCAAGTGAAACATCCAGGGCGTTCGCTCGTCGAAGGAACGGGGCCGGCGCGTGCACAGGATCGCGCGACGCTCCCGCATGATTTCGGTCTGCACAAAAAGATTGCTGAAGGCCGGATGCAGCGCATCCGCAGCCGGCGGTGCAATCACCACTTCGGCGTAACTGGTGACGTCGATTTCCCGGCGCTGTCGCGATCGATTGGTGATACGGACCCTGCGCAGTTCGATATCATCCTCCGGCGATACGACGATTTCGGCATGCGTCTCGAAAACGCCCTCGCCGGCGCCGACGGAATCGCGGCGGCGAAACTCGGCTCGCCCCTCGGAGAAGATCGCCTCGTAATTCTCCGGTCGTTCGAGCGTCGGCTGATAACCGGTCGACCAAAGCGTCCCGCTTGCAACATCGCGGATGTAACAGAAGGTGCCCCAGTTGTCGCGCGTGCCATCTTCGCGCCAGCGCGTAACGGCGAGATCCTTCCAGCGGCTGTAGCCGCCGCCCGCGTTGGTGACCATCACGTGGTAGCGGCCGTTGGACAACAGCTGCACTTCCGGTATTGGCGTGTCGGGGCTGCGGAACACCCGAATCGGCGTTTCCGCAACGACCGACGTAGCGTGAACTTCGGAGAGTTGCGCTGTGTGCGAAAACAAGTCCGTGGCCTTGGGGATGCGCTCCTGCAGCAGCGGCATGATCGCCTGAAACTGCCGATCCGATTCAAAACGGCGCTGCATCGGACGCTCCAGGAGCAGGTAAGCCAGCGCCAGCAGGCTCATGCCCTGGTGATGCGCCATGAAGGCCCGCACAATCGTGCTCGCTTGTCCGGGCCGCTGCCGCGCCGGCGTGTAGTCAATGGCCTCGAAGAAACCGAACCGCCCGACAAGCCCCTCGGCCGCGAGCCGCTGCAGGTTCCGGCATGCGTCCTCGGGCGCCACCATCAACGCCAGCACCGTGGCGTAGGGGGCAACAACCAGATCCTCGGCCAGTCCGCGCTTGAGTCCCAGGCCCGGCACGCCAAAGGCGCGATACTGATAATTAAAGTGCGCATCGACGGTGTTGTAGCCGGATTCGGACATGCCCCAAGGCACGCCGCGCTGGCTCCCATACAAGATCTGTCTGGCCACCGCCGCCTTGCAAGTCTGGTCGAGCAGCGTGTGGTCATAGGTCGGCATCACCAGGAGCGGCATCAGATACTCGAACATGGATCCGCTCCACGACAGGAGAACCGGTTCTCCGCCGACGCTGGTGAGCAGGCGCCCCAGGGCGAACCAACTCTGCTGCGGAAGTTGCCCCTGCGCGATGGCCACGAAACTGCACAATCGCGCTTCCGAGGCCAGCAGGTCGTAGTAACCCGGGTCCAACCGGTGCTCCGTCACGTTGTAGCCGATGGTGAACAGGTGACGCTTCTTGTCAAACAGGAAGTCATACTCCATGTGCGCAAGTTCGCCGGATTGCCGTGCCAGACGTTCGATGGTGGCGACCGTGTCTCTGGCGCGGGCGCTGCCCTCCGTTACGTGCCACCGCAGCTCGGTGAGCCAGTCGCGCTGCGCGGGCGTCGTCACCGCGTCGAGTCGACGCGCGATCCTCGTACACAGATCCGCGTCCAGCCTCGCCAGTGCGCGCAGGGTTCGGATTTCAGCAACGTCGGCGAACTCCTCGAGACCACTCGGCTGCGCTGGCAGCAGCAGCCACGGTGTCAGGAACATCAGCTCGTCCAAGGACTCGCGGACCTGGCGGGCAAGCGCCTGCGCCCACCATCTTGCGCCGGTGCCGGGTGCCGCTTCGTCCCCGGCATTCGGGTTAGTCGCGAGCTGGGTGACGAGATCCGAAGCGCTAGACTGCAGCCGCATCAGGTGCGCATGTACCGCCGAGAGTGTGCCTGGAGGGAACGCGCACGCAGCCTCCAGATCGTCGCGAACCTGCGCCGTCTGCTCCGCAGCCGCTCCGTCGGCCGCATCCGCGAGTATCCGGAGCGTGTCGCCGACACCATCAAAAATCCGAGGCCCCGCTATCCGGTCATCAGCAAGGGCCAGCAGGCCTGCACGCAAGGTCAGCAGATGGGCGGCGAGGTTGCCGCTGTCTACCGTCGAGACGTAGCGCGGCAGCAGTGGCTGCAGCGTCTGCGTGTCGTACCAATTGTAGAAATGGCCCCGGTGCCGCTCCAGGTCCTGCATGGTGCGCATCGTGTCCGCCGTGCGCTCGAGGAGTTGCCGCGCCGGGATGTAACCGAAATCGTAGGCCGCCAGGTTCGCCAGCAACGCCAACCCCATATTGGTCGGCGACGTTCGATGCGCGACCGCGGCAGGGCGATATTCCTGAAAATTGTCGGGCGGCAGCCAATGATCTTCCGGGCCGACGAAGGTCTCGAAGAATGCCCAGGTCCGACGCGAAAGCGCACGCAGAAACAAGGTCTGCGCGACCGTGAGGGCCGCCTTGCGACGAGCGAGCGGGCGGCTGATCCACCACGCGATAACGGGTGAGGCAAACCACAGGAGCAAGATCGGGCCTGCCACCGACAGCACCGCCGGCGTCGACGCCGCCAGGAAGATCACCGCAATGATGGCGATGGCGGGCCCGAACCACATTGCACGAAAACAGGCCGCGAGGTCACTGTGGCCGCCCCCGGCCAACTCCGGTTCGCCGTCGCTCGACGGATCCCATTCGAGCAGTCGTCTGCGAGTCACCAGCATCCGCCAGCCAGTGCGGGCAACGGCATCCAGGCTGTAAAATGCCTCGTACGGAAGACAGGCAAGCGCAAACACCAGCTGCAGGACGTGCCGCAATGCGTTGCGTGCCACAGCGGCGAGGTGCTGCCGCAGCAGCGCCTCCTCCGCTTTGTGCAACAGCTCGTGCAACCAAGCGCACAAAGCGGGAACCAGCAGAACGCCGATTACCGATAAGGTCCATAACCACGCCGGCGACAGTTGCGTCCATCCCAACAGCAACAGTAGCGTAAGCGTCGCGGGTACGAGACTGCGCCGCAGGTTGTCGACCAACTTCCATTGCGACAACATCGCGAGCGGATTTTTCTGCCGGTGCGCGCTCTCCCCGGCGCGTTGGAAGGGTACTTGCCGCAGCAGCCATCCCGCGAGTTGCCAATCGCCGCGGATCCAACGGTGCCGGCGGCGCACGTCGGCGCTGTAGCGGGCCGGGTAGTCCTCGTACAACTGTACGTCGCTCAATAGCCCCGAGCGTGCGTAGCACCCTTCTAGAAGATCGTGGCTGAGGATGCGATTCTCGGGAAAGCACCCGCCAAGGGCTTGTTCGAACGCATCGACGTCGTAGATCCCCTTGCCGATGAATGAACCTTCGCCAAACGCGTCCTGGTAGACATCCGAAACGGCGCGCGTATAGGGATCGATGCCTGCCTCTCCACCGTACAGACGCGCATAGCGCGAGCGATATGTGCCTGGGAGGCTGGCTGCCACGCGCGGTTGCAAAATGCCATAGCCTTCGCTGACTCTGCGCTTGCCTTCGTCGTAATGCGCACGATTGAGCGGGTGCGCCATGGTGCCCACGAATTGCCGCGCCGCATCGCGCGGCAGCTGTGTATCCGTGTCCAGGGTGATTACGTACCTCACCTCGGGAAGGACGGCCGTGTCACCAACGACGAGCGAAAAACCATCCCCGGACGCAGCCGGCCGCCCGCGCAGCAGCGCATTCAAGTCTGCCAACTTGCCGCGCTTGCGCTCGTAACCCATCCAGATCCGTTCCTGCGGGTTCCATCGCCGCGGGCGATGGAAGAGAAAGAAAATGTCGACCCGGTCTTTATCCCCGCCACTGGCGTATTTCCGATTCAGCTCCTCTATCCTCGTCCGTGCCAGAAGCAGGAGCGGCCCGTCCCCGGGGAGCGTTTGCTCTTGCGAGTCCCGAAAATCCGTCAATAGGCCGAAGTGCAGCCGTTCGTCACGATTGGCTAAGAACCGAACTTCCAGCGCCTCGACCAGATCCTCGACGCTCTGTGCGCTTGTGAGCAGGGTCGGGACTACCACCAAGGTGCGCAATGGCGCCGGGATTCCTTCGGAGAAGTCCATTCGCGGCAACGGATGCGGTTGCACCAGCACGGTCGTCAGCCAATTGACGAGTGCCACGGCCAGCTGACTGGCGGCCAGCAGCAATAGGATGCCGATCGGTAACAGCGCCCAAGCGGCTACTCCTGCGGCCCGCGCCTGCCCGAGCAGGCTCCCAGTGAGGATCACCGTGATCAATAGGATCGCGCCGAGATACAGGAACAACGGGAACCGGACCGCTGCCCGGCGCAAGGCCGCCAAGCCGGAAACTTGAACTTTCGCTGCGCGTTCGAGCTCCGGCAGGCCCTTGTCCATTAGGTAATAGCCGACGTGCCCCGCACGATCAGCGGTCGCGGTACCGGCGTCGGCCGCCGCTCGCGCGCGCGCCAGATCCACCGCCTTGCGGGCAACCTCGCCCTCCGATAGCCGGCCCCTCTTCGCGATGCTTTCCGTTGCGTGACGGTAACGATCACGGGTCGCAAAGTCCATCCTGCCATAGACGCCATTTGGATCCGCTCGCAGCGTCTGCTCGACTACGCTCATGGTTTCGACAAAATCGCGCCAGTCCGTCGCTCCCAGAACCCGGAGGCTGCCGATGCTATTGCCGATCGAGACCTGATCGGCGGCCTGCTGCTGGATCTCCGACTGCACCAGCCGCTCGATTGTCAGGCCCGATTCGGAGAGCCCTTGCTCGATCCAGGTCAATGGCAAGGCCAAGGCGGGACCCAAGCCCTGCAAGCGGCGCGCAAGCTCCGCGACGAAGGCACTCACCATCGGCGGATTTGATCGCGCCATATCAGCAATGACCAGGATCAGACTTTTCGGGTCCTTCTGGGCGGTCTCCGTCATCTGGTCCGCCCAGGAGTTGGCAAGGTTTCGTTCAACCCTGCCGGCGGCGATCCGCACGGCGACGCGACGCAAGTTCTCGATGACTGCCAGCCGCAGCATTATGGGCGTCGCCCATAATTCGCCAAGCGTGAAGGCAGTAACGCTCTGGTAGGCCGCCACGAAGCGGCTTAGGCCTTCCGTGTCTACGCGGCCATCGCCATGCGAAATGATTTCCAGGGCGATGTCGTACACCCGCGGGCGACCGGCCGATGGCCCGTGCGCGAGGCGCGGGAGTTCCCGGCTGTAACCCTTTGGCAGGTGTCGCTTGGCCGTGCGGAGCTGCTCTTCGATGAGATAGAAATTGTCCAGCAGCCATTCGCCTGCCGGCGTGATCCGGCGCTTTGCCGTGACTGCCTCCGCCAACAGCTTGCAGACGTCGACCAAGATACGTTCGTTGTCTGCCAGGCGGGCAAGAAGCCGATCCGATGCGCGCCCGGAAGCGAGTTTGTGAGCGGCGGCAAGGGCCTTGCCGTGCTGCTCCATCTGATCGGCGCTGAACAACTCCGACCGCAACGGGCGTTCGTCGTCGAGTGAATTCCGCGGCCAGCCGCGGCCGCGAAGCGTCGTCCGCCACTGGAGCAAATACCGGACGAGGCTGTTGCCGGCGGTCTGTTCAGGAATTTGTTGCGCCTTTTGTCGCCCGCGTGGCGGGCACGGCGAAGCACCGTGCGCAACCGACTCGCCGCGGAATGAGTCCTTCGCACGAAGAAGCCCCAGTCCATCTTGGACTCCTTGTGTCTCGGACCCCCGGCCAGAATTGCCGTTCGAGCCGAACATCCTGCCGTAGGCTAGTGAAATCTATGCTGGGGCGCCAGGCGCGTCTGTGCGCTGTCGAACATACCGGGCAGTGCGTAGAACGGCAAGGCGATTGCTGCGTCATGGGCTAGATCGCCAATTTCTCGGGAAGGAGCCGGTCATACTCCTTCTTGACCACTGCGTAACATTCGCAGGTCCGTTTTTCCAGTCCCGGCCGATCGAGTACCGTGATGTGACCACGCGCGTAGCGAATAAGGCCGAGCCTTTGCAGGTTAAGTGCAGCCTCTGTCACGCCTTCGCGGCGGACCCCGAGCATGTTGGCCATCAATTCCTGGGTCATCACGAGCTCGGGTCCCTGCAGACGGTCCAGGCTCAGCAGCAACCAGCGGCACAGTTGCTGGTCCAGCGAATGGTGCCGGTTGCAGGCTGCGGTCTGCGTCATCTGCGTGATCAATGCCTGGGTGTAGCGCAGCAGCAGGTGCATCACCGGCCCGGCCCGGTTGAATTCGTCCTTGACCATCTGCGACTTCAGCCGAAACCCCAGGCCGGCGCTTTGCACCACCGCACGGCTGGGCGTCGACTCGCCGCCCATGAACAGCGAGATGCCGACGATGCCCTCGCTACCGACGACGGCAATTTCGGCCGAGGCACCGCTTTCCATCACGTACAGCAGCGAGACAATGGCGGTGGTCGGAAAATACACGTGCCGCATGGTGTCGCCCGACTCGTACAGCACCTTGCCCAGCGGCATGCTCACGGGCTCGAGCTCCGGCAGCCAGCGCTGCCACTCGGCATGCGGCAATGCGGCAACAAGGCGGTTTTTTCTTGGGTCGGCGGCAGCTGCCATGGCGCAACTCCTGGGCGGTCTTGACGAGAGGACGACTGTGTTAGCGGTCGCGCACAGGACTCCTTCAATTACGGCCAGCCAAGCTTACTCCATGTGTTACCTAGAGCACGGAACTTCCGCTATCTTGCGCATATCGTGTTTGCTGCCTGCAGTTACTCCCGCAGCAACTACACGAAGGAACGAGATCATGAATACCAATTCCGAGTACATCGCCAAGATGGACGCGCAACTGAAGAAATGGGACGCCGACGTCGACGAACTCCGCGCCCAAGGCAAGCAGATAAACGCCGACGCGCGCGCCACGTATTTCGGGCGCATCAAGGAATTGAGGGCGAGCCGCGATGCAGCGCAAAAAACATTTCAAGCGGTCCGTTGCGCGAGCGAGGTAGCTGGCGCACAGATGCAGGCGGGAATGGAAGGGCCTGGGACACGATGAAAAAGGCACTGGAAAGGGTTTCGGCGGATCTTCGCCAGTAGCGAATCAAAGATCCAACGCTATTCGAATCACCGCGCAAACGCCGGTATCGGTTCCGCATTCGCCTCGCGGACGGAACGCTCAACGCTGTTTGCCACTGCCTTTGGGGCCGACAGCAGTCCTTCGTACGTATCCTGATCCGCCTGATAACAGCCGCACGACGCGGCTTCCATTCCGGCACGATCGAGGATCGTGACCGCACCGCGGTGATAGCGGATCAGGTGGCGAGCCTGTAGCGCGTGAGCCGCCTTCGTGACCCCCACGCGCCGGACACCCAACATGTACGCCAGGAACTCGTGCGTAACGTGAAATTCGTCCATCTGCGCGCGGTCCTGTGTCATCAGCATCAAGCGCGCAAGCCGCTGCTCGACCACGTGAAACCGCGTGCAAGCGGCCGCCTGCGACAACTGGATCATCCTCACGTGCAAATAGCGATGTAGCGCACGCCGCAGCGCCAGCCTTTGGCCGAGCTCATGCAGCAGAACACCGGCGTTCATCCGCAATGCCGACCCCGCTCCATGGACCAGCGCCCGCAGCGGTGATGCAGTCACCCCCAACACCAGCGGCGATCCCAGCATGCCTTCGTTTCCGATCAACCCGACTTCCAGATTGGCGGTGCCATCAACCGGAATCATCAGCGAGATGAAGCTGTCGGTTGGGAAGTACGCGTAGCGAATACGCGTATCGGGTTCGTACAGGACCTGGCCAAACTTGAGTTCAACAGGCTCGCATCCGTCGAGGACGGGTTTTGCGTCGCGGCGCGGCAGCGCTGCGAGCAGCCGATTTTGTGGTGCATGCAGGGTCGAGGACATTGGATTGGTCACCTTCGCGTGCGATTAGTGAGCGCCGCGCGAGACGGCGTGGTAGACAACCAGCAAAACCACCGCACCGACCATCGACACAAACACACTGTAGAGGTTGAATCCGGTCAACCCTGGCATCCCAAAGGTGGTAAAAAGCCAGCCTCCAATGACTGCGCCAACAATGCCCAGAACGATGTCCAGTATTGCGCCTTGGCCCGTATTATTGACGATCTTGCTCGCGAGAAACCCGGCAATGAGACCGAGGATGATCCATGCTAATAAGGACATGATTGCCTTTCGTATCGGTACTATCAGACCGGAACGAATCCGCCACGAAGCAACGGTGCCGACCTAACGACACCCGGTCTCAGGAACAAGGCTAGTCGCAAACCAAGGCGCCGTCGGGACGGTGGCGCACATAAGGACGTCGACCGATGGCCGTGGTTTTGCTTGCAACGTGCACCAACACACAGTCCGAATCGTGCGTCTTGGCTAGTGTTTGCCCCGGTCAGGGTCATTGCCCAAGCCCTCTTCCAAGTTGTCGATGCTGCATTGCCCATCGACCAATCAAGCTACAAGTAACGGAATTCCAATGAATTTCATTCGACACGCTCGTCTAGCGGCAAGGCTCCACCAACCCCGACGGGCGCTGAATCGGCCCAAGCCGGAGCGCGCCGCGGCGACGTGAAGCAGGCAATGACGGTCGAAGTGGTGCAGAAATTGCTCGGCACGCCTCGACGGATTTCGCGAAAAAGCGACGGCAGTTTGACATCGAGAGTTTTGCATAGCGCACGATCAGGTGCAGCGAAGCGGACACTAGACCTTAAACGGCGAGGTCATGTCGCCCTGGGAGGAGGTGCGAGCCGATGTGTTCGATTACATCGAGCGGTTTTTCAACCCGAGGCGGCGCCACTCGCACCTTGGGCAGATCAGTCCGGTAGAGTTCAAAAGGCGCTATGCGGGCTCAGCAAAGTGTCCGTGAAAATGGGGGAGGCCCATGTAGCCAAGCCGCGTCCTTGCCGCCGCGAAGTGGCGACAAGGACGGCTGGGGCATCTTGTCTGGAAGCGGCGGGATTGGCGGAAGCGCGGCCTGCACGCCCGACTCCCTCCCCTTAGGCGACGGCATTGGCGCCAGTGGGCCCGTTCCACTGCAATTCGTTCATTTCGGCGCCGCCACCGAACCGGCGTAGAAAACCTCGCACTGTTTGCCAAGGAAGAGGTCGCTGCCCTTCTTCAGCAACCTGAGCGCAGGTCCGGCGAGGGACGTGAGGACGCTCGGATTCTCCACGACCGGATTCTGGAAGGTGCCACGTATTTTCTGCCGCACCTTGGCGCAGCCCTTCGCATCGATCAGTGCCATGGTCACGTCAACGAACTGGTCATTGACGAAATCGAGCCCTCCCTGGAGGGCGACCCGATTCTCTTTGGTCGCCATGGCCACGTCCTGCGCCTGCGCCACGCCGCGCTCGACGTTCCAGTCGGAGACGACCGTTCGGATCTCGCTGCTTCCACCTGCTCCTTGATAGTTGCTCGCAAAGTTGTACCCCTTTGTGACCACCAAGCCGAGAGCAGAGCTGTACCCCTTTGCGACCACCAGGCCGAGAGGCCCGGCAAAGAAGAAGGCCGCCACGTCCACGAGGTTGAAGTTCTGGCTGGATTCAAAACGGGAGAACTCCCCATCCAGATCGCGGCCACTAAGCGTAAGGTTCTTGGCCCGTAGCGAGATCTGCCCCTTCGCGGTCTGTCGCATCTGCTTCCAGGTCTCTCCCTGCATCGACAAGATCGCGGAGAAATCCATCCGGCCCGCTACTGCCGCCTGCAGTGACACGGACTTGAAGAATTCCTCGATGGGAAACTGCGGGAGAGAGTAATGAACGAGGTAAAGGGGGACAGCGCCGGAGAAGTCCGCGTGAATGCTCCCCGTTCCCTGCGTGCCGAAGACACGCGTCGTGACCGGCTTCAAATCGAAGACCCCATTCGTCGCCTCGGCCGAAAGCTTCAAATCGGACACCGTGAAACCTTCACTGCGTACCTGCCCGCACGTGAGTTCCGCGGTAAACGAAAGGTCCTTCAGGAAGTTTGAGCGCCTCGCGCCCGATACGCGCAAACGATGCACGTCCAGATGGCAATCCCCCGCCTCCAACCCTTCCCCAAATCGCTTGTCCGCGTAGACGAGAGTCCCGTCCGAAAGGGAAACGATCGGCCAGTCCAGGACGGGTAGCGCCTCTGCGGCCGCTTCCGGATTCTCGAAGTTGAACTGACCGTCACGGTCCCTTTCGATGATGATCCTTGAGCTTTTCAGTTCGATCTTCTCGACTCGGACCTCCTTCGTAAGCAGTGGGAGGAGATCGATTTCAAGCCTGGCCTCCTTGGCGACCGCGACGTCCACCGCCCGGTTGCGAACATGCACACCCTCGAGCGTGACGAGCAAACCTGGGAAGAAGCCGATCCCCACCCGACCCTCGATGCTGACCTCCATCCCCAAAACTCCCGAGGCCGTCGCTTCCAGCCGGCTCTTGTAGATGTTGGCATCCACAAAAAAAAGGAGGACCACCGCGACAAGGCCGAAAAGTCCAACGAGCCCGATGAGGGCGAAAAGGGTGATTTTGGCTGATCTTGACATTGGCCTGATCCAAGCGCACCACGCAGCTCAACGGTGAACGAGCACCGGGATCTTGGATTGCGTCATTACCTTGACGCTCTCGCCGCCCAGGACGATCGCAAAGATCCCCTGGCGGCTGTGAGAGGCGATGACGATTAGGTCAGCGCCTTTCGACCCCGCGGTACCGATGATCGCTTGGTAGCGATGCTCTGGAGTTGCAATCCTGGCTGCGTTCATATCGTCTCCTTGCACGAAAAAGAAACGCACGGATCTCCGCCAAAGACCGCGTAGCCGGCATGGCTATCGACGCCGGGGCACAAGCAGTCGAGCCGGCTCTGCCCAGCGCCCCACTGAATATAGCGATTCCAGGGTCGTTACAGTCGTCGACCTTGAATGAGGCGAACCAGAATCACCACCACCGCGATGACCAGGAGAATGTGAATGAATCCGCCCATGGTGTACGACGTGACAAGACCCAGAATCCAGAGGACAACCAAAATGACGGCGATGGTCTCAAGCATTTTGCCTCTCCCTTTTTGTCGTAATTTGGCAGGTCGTAAATCTAGCAGGTTGCACTGGCTTGACTTCCCAGCGGCTCGGATGGGTGCTCCCCGCAACCGCCCTGAGCGTGTCTTTGGCTCATCTGGTTGCGGCCGACCCCGCGCAAGATGAACTTGTCGGGCTTTGCCGTCTGTGCGGCATCGAACATGTTGGCCAGCAGGGTTGGGATCATTCGGTTGCAACCAAACGGGAATCTGTGCAGCACGGTTTTCATGCTCGAGCCTGAAGCCAGCACGCTTCCATGACTTTTCTACTGGCCTTGGCAGCGCGCCCAAGAAGAAACGATCTACTGGCCGCTCTGATCGAATCGAAAGCGCGCTATGCTCAGCGAGCAATGCTTTGTTCGCGCCGAGTGTCCCTTGGACGGTTCCTTTGGAGAGACAAAAATGAACATCGGTTGGCATCGAACTCGACAGTTTGTGCCGCACGGCCTGTGCGCCTTGCTTCTATACGGTGCATGCGCTGTTGCCGCCATGGCGGCCCCGCTCGATCTGCCACCACTTGCCGATCCGGCGAGCGGCGAGCACCATATCGGCAAGATGATCTGGGCCGACCTGGTGACGCCAGATCTGGCCGGAGCCAAGCGGTTCTACGCGGAATTGTTCGGCTGGACCTTCCGCGACTTCCATAGCGCTGACACGGACTACGCCGTCGCACTGCTCGATGGCCGGCCGGTGGCCGGTCTATTCCAGCGGAAAATACCGCCTGGCGAACAACGGCAACCGGCGTGGCTGACGTTCCTGGCCGTTCGCGATGTCGACGCCGCGAAGCGGACTGCGCTGGAGCACGGTGCCAAGGTGGTGTTCGAACCCAAAAGTTACGCGGGGCGCGGGCGCCAAGCAGTCTTTGCCGACTCCGAGGGGGCCGCTTTTGCGGTCCTCGCCTCCAATAGCGATGACCCGCCGGACTTCCTGGCGGCTCCGGGTGATTGGATCTGGAGCGCGCTCCTTGTCCACGATCCGGATACGGAAGCCGCCTTTTATCAGGCCCTATTCGGCTACGACGTTTTCGAGCTGCCCAGTGACGATGGTTTGCAACACTTGATCCTTTCGAGCGACGAATATGCCCGCGCGAGCATTAATTCGCTTCCCACCGGTTCCTTACGCCGACATCCGCATTGGCTCAACTTCGTGCGGGTCGTGAATACGGTCGACGCGGCAGCCAAGGCGGTTTCGCTGGGCGGGCGGGTGCTGGTCGAGCCGCACATCGGTCGCCACGGCGGCAAGGTCGCGCTCGTCGCCGACCCGACCGGCGCACCCTTCGGATTGATGGAGTGGTCGGACACCACCACCAAGGAGGAGCCAAAATGAGCATCGTGCCCCTACGTTTGGCATTGAGTTCCCTCGGGCTCCTGTTGCTCACGACGCTATGTGCCTGCGTGGTGGGTGACGGGGGATATGGCGGAGACGTGGGAGGCCCCTATGTCGCAGGATACGTCGAGCCGGTCGGATACGTGTATGGCGACTGGGGACGCGGCTATCACGTGGGACCGCCCCGCGGCGGCGAGCGTAGTGCGCCGCAATCGTCTCGCTCTTATCGGGCGGCACCCGCGTCCCGCGCTACGCCATCGATTCCGACACGTTCGCGCGGGCGTTGAAAAACCGTTCGGCGAGGAAAACGCTTGCTGATGCTGGCGCCATCCACACGCCTCATCGGCGATCCGCTCTCCAGTACATATTCATACCGTAGAAAAGCAAGCGCGGTCAGGGCGCAATGTACCCGGAGTTTCGCTGTAGTTTTTGTCGCTTAATTCGAGAAAGTTTTGTGCCTTGCTCAGGTTGGCCATCAGGCCCTGCTGGTCGAAGATAAGGCGTAGGCCGCATGCTTCAAGGTCGAGGACGGCAGGTTCTTGGCCACACCCTCGTCGATGACGACCACCGTTGGTCCCACCCTTGGTTCTTAGCTAAGCTGGCTCCTAGTCCACGCCTTGCGTGTGCGAGCGAACAGACTCCTTTGCACGCCACCTGAATAATTCCATACTCTTCTCAACCGAAAGAACGCATCATGAAAATCGCCCTCGCCACTACGTGCCTAGTCATCGCTACCTTGCTGACCCCCGTAGCGGTCATCGCCGCCGACTCGGACTCCGATCGCTCGCATCCGGAAGCGTTTGTCAAGGATTCCGTAATAACCACTAAGGTCAAGGCCAAACTGGCCGAGGAAAAGATGAGCACTCTGACGAAAATTCAGGTCGATACCGACAGGAATGGCGCGGTGTTCTTGAGCGGAAAAACCAAAACCCAGGGAGAAGCGGACAAAGCAGTATCGATTGCCCATGCAACCGAGGGTGTAACTTCGGTCACAAGCACCATTCTTGTACGAACGGATGACTGAACTTGCGGGCCGAGGACAAATCCATTTGTGCGTTGGCCACTGGCAGTTAGCTTGTGCCTGCGCGGGTCTACCTCGGTTCCGACAGAATCGAGGTTGGTCGTTTGTTAAATGCCCGAAAGCGTGCAAGCTCCTCGCGTAGCCAAGTCCGGCTCGCAACTACCGGTCCGCCGTTGCACCGTACTTCATACGGTTGACCGCTAATGCTGCTTTGTGAGGCGACCCTTTCGATAAACTCCTCCGCCGTATTGATGCGGTTCCTCGCCACTAGGTACTCGTACTTATCGCGCAAGTGCGCTTGTGCGGCGATCGGATCATGCCAGGTGCCATTGCGATAAAACTCGCATTTCGACCCCTGGACATACCCGAGCAGAAAATCGATTTCGACCTGAACTTCGGTCGAAGGCTCGGCCCGTACAATGGTCAACATCAGCAGTCCCAGCAAGAGCATCGACCCCTTGGTGCGATAAGCGTTCATAGCTCCCGATCCCGTGGTAGCAACGATGGAAGATTTGCCTGGATGTTCTTCCACGCACGTTTCGCGATCGGCCGGATAGCAGCTGCACGCGGCAGCTTCCATGCCTGCACGGTTCAAGGATCGTGACGTGATTGCGGCGATGGTGAGTCAGGTGGCGTATCTGCAAAGCGCTCGTGGCCTTGGTCAGACCCACGCGCCGGACACCCGGCAAGTTGGCGAGGAACTCGTGGGCAACAGGACGTGTCAGATCCGCACACGTGCTCGGCTCCGCCTTAATGCTCGTTGATCGTGACAACGTGGTAGGCCGACAGCAACAGGGTTGCGCCGACGACCGCCAGCACCAGGCTGTATAGGCTGAATCCGCCAGAGCCCATCATGTCGAAGATGTTGAAAAGCCACCCGCCGACAACCGCGCCGACAATGCCCAGAGCAAGATCCATTACCACACCCTGCCCCGTTGGCTTGACCATCCCGCTGGTGATGGATCCGGCGAAGAGTCCCAGAATTACCCACGCTAGTAACGACATGCCCGTCTCCAGTCTCGCAATCGCCCCCACTACTGACTTCGACGAATCAATAGGCCCCAAAGGCCCGGCCGGCCAGCCTCACACCCTACGCGCAAGGTAGACAATCAAAAGAATTAGAACGATGGTTCCAAGAATACCGCCGCCGATATACATGGCTTTCTCCCGTGATTAAAAAACACTATTAAACGCGGAATCGACCCAAGTCGTCTGTGCACTACCGCACTTAGCGATCTCGCTGCAAATACGAAACATTCACCGCATGAGCGTGTCAATTACATTTCGCGGAGGCGCGTCGCGGCCTAAGTCGCCAGCATCCCCGTTCCGTGCGGCAGCGCACCGACATGGCGCGCAACCCGCCCTAAATTGCCGTTTTCGGCAACGCCAACGTGCTCGGATGCATTCGTTTCCAGGCACCGCGGTTCCACGGCTCGATGGCAACGCGTCAGGAGCCTCGCCCCTACCAGGGCTCCGCTTTTGCGGATTTTCAAGTACGGTTTGCCGGCCGCTTTCCGGCTAACGTTATCAGGAGCAAATCATGAGCATCAACAAAGACCAGGTTAAAGGCCGCATAAAGGTAGCAGAGGGCAAAGCCAAGGAAATCGCCGGCAAAGTCGCGGGCAATAAGACACTCGAAGCAAAAGGCAGGGCCCAAAAAACGCTCGGTACGTTGCAAGCAAAATTTGGCGACATCGAGAAAGACGTGAAGGATTTGACGAAGGGCGACTGACGTCGCCCTCACATTGCGGCATTGGCCACGGGCGTCTTTCTTCCCTGGAGACGCCGAACCAGCTCTCTAAGTCCGTCTATTTGACGATGTCATTGGCACTCAACCCACGGCCGCCGCCGACATTCTGGTTCTCCCGCGCCAACCGTCCCTACGCAATGCAAGGAGCGTGACAAAAAACTGCGGCGCACCGATGTGTCAACTCGAATTCGTCTAGCCTTGCTGATTTGCGGATGCGATTGCCGCTCCTGCCTGACGGTTGCTCGAAAGGAAACCGTCATCCGCTGGCACCGGGTGCGCTGGCGCTTGTTCTGGCGCTACAACACGCAGCCAGGCCGCGCCCATACGTCCTTTGCTCGCGGCCCGCCCAACCGTCCGTCGAGTCCTTTGTCTTCGCACCACCCGTCCCGGGATCGAGTCGGCGCTCCACTGCGAGATAACGTCATACCGCTGCTGGGAGGGTCGCATCATGAGTACGCCTAGCGTTTTGCCAGCGCATGATCGAACTTTTTCGAGGCATAGAAGCGGTCTGGTCATCATCTGCGCCTCGCACTGTGCGTTAGCGTACGGAAATGCGCATGGCATGCGCCTATGCTGCGCCTTATGAAGTGCAATATGCGAGGTCGTAATTATTTGTCCGCGGATGCCTGGAAGTGTTCCGCAGCAACTAGCGAAATCGCCGGATCACCACTGCGATCCGGCGTCGCAGCCATTGCCGCTGTGTCGCTACCCTTGACTGGATCCAACAATGAATATCAACTTAAGTCTCACTCCGATTGTCTCGCTTCTCGCCGGCATATTGATACTTGTCGTGCCGAGGATGCTGAACTATATCGTCGCCATATATCTGATCCTCATCGGGCTGATCGGGCTCTTCGGCACCGGAGGTCTTCATTTGCGGTAAGGAAACGCCCGCGCGTCGATCCGCGCGGATGCTACGCACGCAGTAGCGCCGGGGAAACTCGAGCCGATCCGCTTATTTCCGGAGCTCGCGCTGCCTCCGCTTGGCGCTGGGCCGCCCGAACGCGGGACGCGACGCAGTCCATAGCATATGTGGCAGCGCCCGAACTTGGTTTTGTGAAACCCGTACAGTTCACGTGACGCGCATCATGGACGATGGACCGCTTCCATGATGTCGACGTTCCATTGATCCCCGAACACTCAATCCACAAAAGGAATTCAAATGAAACTCAATCGACGCACGCTTCTGGCTTTCGGGTTTGTGATTGCAGCGGCTTGCTCGGCCTTGGCACTTAGTGATCGCGCGATTGCCGCTACCGCCGCAGATCTCGACCGCGATGCGGCGCAAGCGCTGCAGACACTGTACAAGACCAGTCCCGTAGCTGCCGATATTTCCAAGCACGCCAAGGCGGTACTGGTCTTCCCAAATATCGTCAAAGCCGGACTGATATTCGGGGGTAGTTACGGCGAAGGGGTGCTGATGAAAGGCTCCAGCGTTATCGACTACTACAATTCGGTCGGCGGATCCTGGGGTCTACAGGCCGGGGCGCAGTCCTTCGGATACGCGGTATTTCTAATGACGGATGAGGCCGTGGCCTATCTCGACAAGTCGCACGGATGGGAAATCGGCGTCGGCCCAACGGTTGTAGTGGTAGACGAGGGTGTGGCAAAGAATCTGTCGTCGTCGACGTTAAAGGACGCCGCCTATGCCTTCATCTTTAGCCAGCAGGGACTGATGATCAGCCTTAGCATCGAAGGCACGAAGATTTCCCGCATCAAGCGTTGAGACGATGTCGGGGCAATTGCTCGGCACGCCTGGACCGACCGCAACGGCAACTAACCGAATACGGTCTCGAACGCAACGTCGCGCCTTATCCAATGCGGCGGATACGGCCGGAACGGCACGCGGGAGCGGCAAGCTCTGGCCAAGTCGCGCCAGCAGCGGGCCGGCGAGCCCGGGATCGAGCGCGAAGGTCGGTGCGTCATGCGATACGAAAAAACGGGCGGGACGATTCCAGCTTGAGCCCTGGGATATCGCGGATCCGCAAAAAAGGGCGGTGCTACCCCCTGCTGCAGCCGCGGTACCTGCCGCTAATGCGCGGCAGCGGCGTTGCGCGCCGGAGCGCCGCCGCCCAGCATCCTCCATCGTCCGGCACCCTACATGGCTTTTAGGGCGCGTCGAACGGCAAACCGACATAGTTCTCGGCCAGCGTAGTAGCACCGGCTCGCGAGCTGGTCACATAATCGAGTTCGGCGATCTGGATTTGGTGCTGAAACGCGTCCTCGCCAGGGAAGCGATGCAGCATGGAGGTCATCCACCACGAGAACCTCTGGGCCTTCCAAACGCGCCGCAACGCCGTGGCTGTGTACCGCTCCAACAGATCCGTCCTGCGGTTGCGATAGAACTCCGTCAGGGCGCGGCCGAGCACCCGCACATCCGCGGCAGCAAGGTTCAATCCCTTTGCGCCCGTTGGTGGCACAACGTGCGCCGAGTCACCCGCCAGAAACAGACGGCCATGCTGCATCGGCTCCGTGACAAAGCTTCGCATGCCGACGATCACCTTGTTGAAGATCTCGCCCTCCTTCGGCAACCAGCCGTCACGGGTCGCCAGGCGTGCCCGAAGCTCTGCCCAAATGCGCTCGTCGGGCCAGTTCTCGATCTTGTCGTTCGGATCGCATTGCAGGTACAGGCGTTGAATCTCGGGTGTTCGAGAGCTCACCAGGGAAAATCCGCGTTCGTGCAGTGCATAAATGAGTTCGTCCGAGGAACGCGGCGCCTTGCACAGGATGCCCAACCAACCGAATGGATAGACCCGTTCATATGCTCTGCGGACGCTTTGCGGAATGCAGGGACGGCATACGCTGTGCGTGCCATCGCAGCCGACCACAAAGTCCGCGTCGATCTGCACCGGTACACCGGTATGGTCAAGAAAGTGGACGGACGGCGAGGACGTGTCGATTTGATGCACGCTCACATCCTTCACCTCGAAACGGATGTCGCCGCCCGCGGCGAGTCGCGCGGCCACCAGATCGGTGATGACCTCATGCTGTGCGTACAGCATGACCGTTTTTCCGCCTGTCAGCTCACGGAAATCGATGCGCCGGTCACGGCCGTCGAAGCGCAGTATCGTTCCTTCGTGTACAAAACCCTCGCGTCGCATTCTTGCGCCGACGCCCAGTTCGTTCAACAGGTCGACCGTGCCCTGTTCCAGTACGCCGGCGCGGATTGTGGCCTGGACGGCCTCGCGACTGCGTGCTTCGAGCACGATGGAGGCAATCCCACGCAAATGCAGGATCTGTGAAAGAAGCAGACCGGCCGGACCGGCGCCGATGATCGCGACCTGAGTGCGCATGGATTTTCGATTTGACCTTCTCGCTCACGCGCCGCCGCTAGGTCTTTTCAATAGCGAATGCTGCGGCGCGTCACCAGCCACGGGGATTCTTATGAATCGACCATGACATCTTAGGTGAAAATCGGCCGCGCGAATGGCTGGACTTCGCTCCCGGCCAAGTGGCGCCATCGGCAAAGCAGAGGACGGAAAATCCTCCAGATTGCTCCCCGCCAAAAACCTCCCCCTACAGAGTAGCGCCGGCGTGCCGATACCGCTGTTATGGGCGTCTTATGTGCAGTCCTTTCGCACCCGCCCCTCGGAGGCCTCTGCACATGGCACACAAGCTCCCCAAAGGCTCCTGGCGCGTCCTGATCCGGCGCAAGGGCCATCCAAAGATCGACCGCATTTTCGAGACGCAGCACGACGCCGAGCAATTCGAGGCGCAAACGCGCGCCGAGCTCGATGACGCGGCGTTGCTCTGGTCGCCGAGTATGTCCTTTGGCCAGGCGGCAAGGCACTACCTGCAGTCCCTGGCCTTCCAGAAAAAAACACCGCACACCAAGGCTACCGAGCGCACGCGCCTGAGGCCGGTCATCGATGCGCTGGGCAAGTACTCGCTCGAAAGTCTCGAAGATGGCCAGCATCTCGTGCGCTACCGCGACCGGCGGGCGCAGCGAGTTTCGGAAAGGACTAGGCGCAAGGTCCGGCCCGATTCCGTGCGTCTGGAACTGGCAGCCGCCGCGGCCGTCTTTGGCTGGGCCGTAGCAAACAACATCATCGTCCGCAACCCGATAAGGGGAATCCGCCGCCCCCGCGGAAAGCCTCGCGACCGGCGCGTCTTGGACCATGAATACAACGGCGTAACGAATGCCATGGCCGCCAACAGTGTGGCCAAGGAAGTTCAGGAAGCCGCGCGCTTTGTCTTCCTTCAGCGCGAAATCGGCTGCCGTCCTGGCGAACTCGCCGCGCTGCGCCGAAGCGACGTTGACCTCGAGGCCTGGACGGCAAAGTTGCGAAATGCCAAGAACAAGTCGAAGGAACGGCTCGTGCAGCTCACGCAGCAGGGGGTCGATGCGATGGCGAGCCAGCTTGCGCATGCGGCCCGGGCCATGCCCGACTCGGAATTTGTCTTCACCAGCGAGTCGCGATCCGGCAAGGTGCCCGTTCCCGTGAACTACCGCCGGCTGATCCAGTTGCTGCGCGATGAGCACATCGTAGACAAGGACTTTTATGCCCATGCGTGCCGGCGGGATTATGTGAGCTCAGCGTTCGAAAACGCCCTTTCCCATGTCAACGACATGCAAACGGCAGAGAACCGCCAATTTGCAACCGAACAGGCCTACAACAGCTCGCGGGCTCCGAACCCAGCAATGCGCGCAAGATCGGATAAGAAGACAAGTGTTCGCTCGGTCGATCGCGTCCGTGTGTTGGCCAAGCACCTCGGGATATCGCTCAAAGCCCTTACGACATTCATTCAAATCGAGCGTCGCAAAAAAGCCGCTCCCCGCATCAAGGCGCCGCAGCCCCCGTATCGGACTGGTGGCCCAAAGCGGTTATAAGGGCGCCGCACTTGCGCAAACGGCATGAATGTCGCTGCCGTCTCGCATAGACTTGCCGCAATTCCTTGATTTGCTGCCACACCGATGCAAGTACAAAGCCGGATCCACCTACTCATCATCGATCCGCAGAACGACTTCTGCGACTTTCCCGCGTCGGAACTGCCCAGCGCAGATTTGTGCGCTGCGTCGTCCGTGCGACCCGCTCTGCCGGTTGCGGGGGCCAACGCGGACATGCGTAGACTCGCGGCGTTTCTTCGCCGCGTTGGCGGAAAGCTTCGCCAGATCCACGTGACGCTCGACTCGCACCACCCTGTCCACATCGCAAGTCCTGCGTGGTGGACTAGCCCGGACGGGGCACCGCCCGATGCGTTCACAACGATCAGCGCGCAAGACATGCGCTCGGGGCGCTGGCGAGCCCGAAATCCGGCCTGGCAGGATCGCACACTTGCCTACCTCGAGGCGCTTGCGGAGAGCGCCCGCTACGCGCTCGTGGTCTGGCCAGAGCACTGCCTGATCGGACACTGGGGCCACAACGTGCACTCCGCGCTGGCCCAGGAGCTCGATGCCTGGGAGCGCCGCACCTTCGAGCTTGTCGACTTCATTCACAAAGGATCCAACCCGTTCACGGAACACTATTCCGCGGTCCGGGCCGAAGTGCCGGACCCATCTGACGGCGCCACACGCTGCAACGAGCGGCTGATTGGCTGCCTGCGCGAGGCCGATACCGTAATTGTCGCCGGCGAGGCACTGAGCCATTGCGTTGCCAATACCGTACGCGACATCGCGGACCAAGTTCCCGCCCTTGACATCGAAAAATTCGTTCTACTGCTGGACTGCAGCAGCCCCGTTGGTGGTTTTGAGTCACTGGGCATCCGCTTCGTGCACGAACTGACCGCGCGCGGCATGAAAACTGCCAACTCGGTCGACTTTCTCGCCTGAAGGACCGCCCCGCGCACCCGTGCCTAGCCCAGGGGCTGGATACCGCATGAACGGCTGCTGGATCACTTGCTCCGGATCAAGGACGCACGCCATCGATGCGACTAGCGTTATTCTTTGCTGTGCAGCCCTCTCTTTTGCACTGGCAAGAAAGCCGGCCATGACCCGCCCCAGCAAGTCGACCACCGACAATGTCGAACGCGCAGACGCGTACTTCGAGCATGGCGCCGACATCGGCGTGATCGGCCGTGGGCCAACGCTCGAAGCGGCGTTCGAAGCGGTCGCCGCGGCCACCTTCGCGATCCAGACCGACCTCGCAAAGGTGCGCCCGCTCATCACCGTACAGGTGCAATTCGAAGAAAGCGATGTAGAACTGGCGCTGGTTCGATGGATCAATACCTTGCTGAGCCTGGCGCGCTGCGCGGGGGTCGCGCTCGGGAAGTTCTGGCTGCGTCGCGATGGCAATTTCTGGATCGGCGGTGCACGTGGGGAGCGATGGAACGCCGGCCACGAGCGTGGCACCGAAGTCAAGGGGGCGACGCTGACCGCGTTGTCGGTATGTCGCGTCGGCTCGCTCTGGGAAGCACGCTGTGTCGTGGACGTGTAGGCTGGACACGAGAGTGCGGCGCCCCGGCGGAGATTTTCGATGGATATGAGCCGAATCGAAGCGATTAACGATTGGAGCTGGCGTGTCAAGCGCGCGTCGACCGCGGCCGGCGCCGAGGCGATCTTGTACGGCGACCGCGAACTGATGGCCGCGATGGACGATAAGGTCATCGAGCAGATCAGCAACGTCGCGCAGTTACCCGGACTGGTGGGTGCTGCCTACGCAATGCCAGATGCTCATTGGGGCTACGGATTTCCGATCGGCGGGGTGGCGGCTTTCGATCCGGCTCGCGGCGGGATCGTTTCGGCGGGCGGCGTGGGCTTCGACATTTCGTGCGGCATCCGCTGCCTTCGCACAAGCCTGACATTCAACGACCTCGTGCCGCACCTGCCGCGCCTTGCAGACAGGCTGTTGCGCGATATTCCCGCCGGGGTCGGCATCGAGGGAAAGCTGCACCTTGCGCGCTCCGATCTTGACGACATCATGCGCGAGGGCGCGGGCTGGGCGATTCGCCACCGCTATGGCGACCTCGCCGACCTGCCGTTCATCGAGGAGCGCGGTTGCGTCCCCGGCGCCGATCCGATGGCGGTATCCCCCCATGCCAAGCAGCGCCAGCGCGGCGAGATGGGCACCTTGGGCTCGGGCAATCATTACCTCGAGGTGCAGATGGTCGACCGCATCGACGACGAGCGAACCGCAGCCGCCTTCGGACTGTCAACCGGACAAATCGTGGTTTCGATCCACTGCGGCTCGCGCGGACTTGGCCACCAGATCGGAACCGACTACCTCGTCAGCCTCGCCAAAGCGGCAGGCCGCCTGGGCATCGTACTGCCGGACCGTGAGCTGGCGTGCGCGCCGATCGAGTCGCCCGAGGGGCAACAGTACCTGGGGGCGATGAACGCGGCGACCAACGTCGCGCTCGCCAATCGCCAGATTTTGGCCGCAATGACACGGCGTGTTTTCGCGCACTTCTTCCCGCACGCGCGCCTGGAGACGCTGTTCGACGTCTCGCACAACACGTGCAAGGTGGAGGAACACGATGTCGCCGGCCACAGACGGCGCCTGTATGTGCATCGCAAGGGCGCGACCCGCGCCTTCGGGCCCGGCCATCCGGATCTTCCTGATCGCTACCGGGACGTCGGCCAACCGGTAATCATCGGCGGGAGCATGGGCACCGGCTCGTACGTCCTGGCTGGCACCACAGCGTCGGAGGAACGCGCGTTCAGTTCGGCCAGCCATGGTGCCGGGCGCCTGATGAGCCGACACCAGGCATTGCGGCAATGGCGCGGACGCGAGCTCATCGATCAGTTGCGTGAACGCGGCATTCTGGTTCGCACCCATTCGATGCGCGGCGCCGCCGAGGAGGCCCCGGGCGCCTACAAGGATGTCGACGCGGTGGCCCGGGCCACGGAAAGGGCCGGCTTGGCACGCCGCGTTGCGTTCCTGCGCCCCAAGATTTGTGTCAAAGGCTGAGTGAGCCATGGATTTCCCGCCAGGCGCTAGCGAGCCGCGGCTTGGGCCGTCTTTGGACGGCGCGCTGCTAACCGACCTGTATGAGCTCACAATGCTACAGGCGTACCACGCCAGCGCAATGAACGAGGTCGCCGCATTCGAATTCTTCGCGCGCGAACTGCCGTCACATCGCAACTTCCTGTTGGCGGCCGGGCTTTCCCAGGTTGTGGAGTACTTGACCCGACTGCATTTTTCGCCGCAGGACCTTGCGTGGTTGGAATCGACCGGTCGCTTCCGGCCGCGCTTCCTCGACTCGCTTGCGGACCTGCGTTTCACGGGGGATGTCGACGCCATGCCGGAAGGCACCGTATTCTTCGGCAACGAGCCGCTGCTACGCGTGGTTGCACCCATGCGCGAAGCGCAATTCGTTGAAAGCCGGGTAATGAACCTGTTGCACTTCCAATCGGTAGTCGCGAGCAAGGCGGCACGCTGCGTGCTGGCGGCCCACGCCAAGCCCTTGATTGATTTCGGCTTGCGGCGTGCACACGGCGCCGAAGCGGGCCTGCTGTCGGCGCGCGCGAGCTATATCGCTGGCTTTGCCGGTACTGCCACCGCGCTCGCCGGCGCGGTCTTTGCGATCCCCGTGTTCGGCACCATGGCGCATTCGTTTGTCCAGGCCCACGAGGACGAGGTGGCTGCCTTTGCGCAGTTCGCGCGTGCGCAGCCCGAGAACACTGCGCTGCTGATCGACACGTACGACACCGAGTCGGCAGCACACAAGGTCGTTCGTCTGGCCGAACAACTGCGCGCCGAATCGATCCGAATCTCGGCCGTGCGCATCGACAGCGGTGATCTTTCCGAGCACGCACGCAAGGTGCGCCGGATTCTTGATTCCGGCGGCCAGCCAGATATCACGATTCTGGCCAGTGGCAACCTCGACGAGTATCGCGTGGCGGAAATGCTCGCGAACCAAGCCCCGATCGATGCCTTCGGGGTGGGCACACGCATGAACGTTGCCGCCGATGCGCCGTTTCTCGACTGCGCGTACAAGCTTGTCGAATACGCCGGCCGCGGCCGGCGCAAGCGCTCTGAAGGCAAGGCGACCTGGCCGGGACGCAAGCAGGTGTACCGCCGATTCGACGCGCGCGGGCGCATGGCCGAGGACGTGGTGAGCCTCGAGGGCGACCCGCAGGAAGGCGCGGCACTGCTTGCGACGGTGATACGCGCCGGCCACGTGTGTGCGCCGCAGCCAACGCTGGCAGCGATCCGAGCGCACGCGCGAGCGCAGCTCGCCGCATTGCCGGAGGCGCTGCGCGCTCTGGGTCCCGCGCCGCCTTACCCGGTCGCGATCGCGCCAGCCCTCCGGGCGCTTGCCCGCGAGGTCGACCTGGCAACCGCCCTAGCCTCGGAAAATTCCAGCGCTTTGGATGGCGTCGGCAAGCCCGCTGCATAGCGATCGCAGCGCTCGGTGGTTCCGGCGCGGTCAGTAACATCGCCTGCGCTACGCAGCGTGGCCTCCTGGCACGCTCACCCGCTTGGCCTGGCGGCCCGCGGCCGCCAGCTCCGCTAGAAACTCGACCGACATTCCGACCTCGAGTTTTTCGAAGCTCGGGTGCACAACGCTCGCGCGGTCGAAGTAATACTCGTTGCCGTCGGCGTCCTCGATGAATCCATGGCCCTCTTCCAACAGCCGCACCACGCGGCCCCGCACCAGCGGCTCGTGCAGCTTCGTCTGACCGCGCTCCTTGCGCACGTGGTCCTCGATCTGGCGCTTGACGGCATCGAACGCGTCGCGGATCGCCACGTATACGTCCTCGTGCTCGTGATGTCGGGTTGAGGAAATTTCCTTGCCAACAAGCTTCACGTCGATGTGGACCGAGTACAGCTTGCCCTGATGCTTGTGCCTGGCGGGCTCCTCCACCGTCACGCGGCAGCTCATGATGTGATCGCAAAACTCGTCGAGCTTCGCGGCGTGCTTGCGTAGGGCCGCTTCGACCGCCTCGGATTTGGGGACGTCGCGAAAAACGACTTGGAGCGCTATTTTCATCTTCAGTAGTCTCGGTGGTAAACGACAAGCGGCATAATGGCGGCCGGCACCCGCTTCTTCTGGCGCGGTAGGACACGCGCGCAGCACACCAGCTCGCGCCTACCGATTGCTCCAATCAGCATGGACAGCCCCGCGTTCAATCAATATCCTCTTTGTTAAGTGTGAAGCGTGGCGCAAGTCCCGACATTGATCCTTGTTAAGCCCATGCGCTGCGCCGGCGCGGACGCGAAGATCATCCTATCCCTCCTATGGGTTACGGATCCGAGAGCGCGAGCCACCCGTGTCAGCCCGCCCTGCCGCTAGGCTTGTTTCGCCGGTAGCCTCCCCATCAGATAAAACTCGTCGTTCGGCCGCATGTTGGTGAGGTTGGCCATGCGATTCGAGAGTCCGAAAAAAGCCGCGATGGCGCCGATGTCCCAAATGTCCTCGTCGCTGAAGTCGTGCCCGCGCAAGGTCTCGAAGTCGGCATCACCGATGCCATATGACTCGAAGGCCACTTTCATAGCGAAGTCGAGCATGGCCTTCTGGCGCGGCGAGATGTCGGCCTTGCGATAATTGACGCCCACCTGATCGGCCACCAGTGGATTTCTGGCGCGGATGCGCAGTATGGCGCCATGGGCAATCACGCAGTACTGGCACTGGTTGGCATTGGAGGTGGCGACAACGATCATCTCGCGCTCGGCCTTGGTAAGACCACCCTCTTTTTCCATCAGGGCATCGTGATAGGCGAAGAAGGCGCGGAATTCGTCCGGCCGGTGGGCAAGGGCCAAAAAGACGTTGGGGACAAAGCCCGCTCTTTCCTGCACCGCGAGAACGCGGGTGCGTATATCTTCCGGCAGGTCTTCGAGCCTCGCCACCGGATAGCGGCTGAGGGGATGTGCCATGGCGGTCTCCTGGAAAAGGCTTTGGATTGTCGCATTGTGAGCCGATCAAAAAAGCCAACGATCGGTGCGGCAAGTACTTCGCCTCGCCCCCAGCCGGCTTCGGACCGGCGTTGCAATGCAACCTTGGTCGATCGACGCGCCCGCGCCAAAAGTTCCACTGGGACGGAACTCTCCGGAAAGTGAGGTCCGCTGGTCATCGAGGCCGGTCTGTCCGGAAACCTGCTACCGGCTAGTCGCAACGCCGAACGATCCCCGGTGGCAGGCACGTCGGGCCCAGGGCCTGCGCGCTGTGACCGGTGCTCTCACGCGAGCGCATCAGCGGCTTGGATCAAATGCAATAAGCAGGTGGACGCAGCCGTGCAACCGCGGTCCGTCGAGGCGTCGCCTGGATCGAAGATCCGGTCCGAGGCCACCAAACGGAGAGCAAACGGCCGCAACGAGAATTGGACGGCCCAACGGCGCGATCGTCGCAACGACGACCGACCGCCCACCGGATTACAGCAAGGGAGTGAACAATAACGACCAACGGTTGAACTCAGTGCCCGTTTCGGCGCTCCCAAAACCGCCGCACACATAGGTCGGCAACAACGTACCCGGCCGGCGCACCCAAGAACATGAATACGACCTCACTGCGATCGGAGGTGTCGGAAAAATGCTGGAGCAGTAAAAACACGGCGGACATGATGACCCAGATCACCAAAAGCAAGATCCCCCAGCGCAATCCCAGCGGCTTCACCTTCCTCTTCGCGGTCGTCCACGATAAAACCACGCACGTTAAGGCGGACCACGGCAGGACATTAAATAGCGCCGCAAGCGGCGCCAAGGGCCCAGTGTTCACCGCTACTTATTGCCCACCTTCACCGCCGGCGAGGCTGTCCCGGCAGATACGAGTACAACCGCCACCCCGGCACCAGCGACATGCTGCATAGCGCGGCAACCGCAAGCAACAACGCATGGGAACTCATTTTCTATCTCCTCCGCTGAATCGCATACCGCCCTGTAGTGACCTTGCACCAGTTCGCGTCTCGGAAAAAGCCGCGCCAGCAGCAAACCGCATTGCTCCGGGACAGCAACCGTAGCCATCATCCTCCCCGCATCGGCCGAGCACCTTGACGCCGATCAACGTGTGCCCGCAGGAGAGCTTGCTGCGGCCGATGCAGCGAATACCCATGCGCGGTTCATAGGTCACGCGAGCGCGCGGCCAACGACGGTTGTATCGTTGCAAACAGGCACGCAACCTGACAGTTCACCCGGGAGGCTTGCGCTATGAACTTAGATCGTATGTTGGTGGCAATTGTCCTTACGGCTATTGCTATTGTCGCTGGGCTTTGGTTGTCGAGCGACCAGTTTCCCCTGCTTTTGATCCAACCCGGCAACGTTTGACTTCGCCCGGCCTCCAAATGCCGCTGGTGGCGGATCCGGTTTTTCCCAGAGCTCGCCTGGCTGAAAGCGCCAGCGCGATTCCCGCTGGCCCTAGTGCCCACTCTCGGCCGCGCCGTGTCCGCCGGCCGGAGTCAGTCTTCCATGTACGGCTTGATAAGGCGCTCCCATTCCTGCTTGGAGCTGCACTTCTTTTGATTCAACCAGCACCTCACGGGCGGGCCATCGCTCCAACTGTCGTACTTCCCGTAGTCCTTCTTCTCGTTTGCGTCCGCGAGACGCTGCGTCTCCCTGGGCAAGATCCGATTGAGGGCTGGACTGCGGATGACTTCCGAGACGGTTTCCAAATACAAGCACTTGTTTAGCTTCGTGTTGTAGTGACTTTCGAATTTGGCTTGGGCCCCTCCGTCATCCGTTCCCCCTTTGGGCCACGCTTCCTGGTAGAGCTGCGCGACCAACGCGCGGCACTGTTTCGATGATTCCTCGGCGGACGCATTGGGCGCGGCCTTTGTTGCGCAGGCGAGCAACGTGAATGTGACCGCGATCAGCGCCTTGGCTCGATCGGGCTTGGACATTGGCAATCCTGTACGGGATGTTTGCATCAATCGAGGATGACTAGGTTCATGCGCAAATAGCAATTAGCCAAGAAATAATGATACCGGCACGAATACCGCGCTGGCACCCCGATCAAGGATGCCGGCTGTGGCGGCCAACTGGATCAGTCGAAAGCTGGGCCGGGCCCAAAGGGTAAAACCGCCCATGCATGCTAGATGCGCATGCGTCCGATTCCATGATTTCGCTTGTTGCGGAGCTCGAGCTCGCGCAAGCTCGTCCTGTTGGATCGAAGGAGACTCATCATGAATTGCACACCACGCTTTCGTTTCCTTGACGATGTCTTGTTTCTACTCGCGCTTTTCGTGCCGGTGTCGGTACTGATGGCGGGGTCATTGGCGCTGGCCGCTCTCGGTGCGATGTAGGATTGCCCAGGGTCATATCCATGCATAATGCGCATTCATGGTGCGATCGGCCAAGGTCTCGAGAACGGGGATGGCGCCGCCGCCGGCCAGTGGGCGCCGGCCGGTGCGGCGGCGCCCGATCGGCCTTCTTGCTCTGCGGGGTTTTGAGTCGGCCGCGCGACACCTTTCCTTCACGCTGGCAGCCGATGAATTGCACTTGACCCAATCGGCCATCAGCCGCCAGGTGGCGGCCCTGGAAAGCGACCTCGGCCATCGCCTGTTTGTGCGCAAAACCCGCGCGCTGGCGTTGACCGCGGCGGGCGAGCGCCTGGCGCGCAGTGTGCGGCAGGCATTGAGCGTGGTGGACCGAACGGTCGACGAGATCCGGGGGCAAACCACGGCCCCGCGCGTGGTTCTGACCACCTACCCTTCTTTTGCTTCGCTGTGGCTGGTACCTCGCCTGGCGGCATTTCAACGCGCCCACCCGGACATCGAGCTGCGAATAGACGCTGACGACCGCCGGTTTAACCTGGAGGCCGAGGGCGTCGATATCGCCTTGCGCCGTTGCCCGCCGCAGGACGCACCACCGGGCGCGGTGAGCTTGTGCGATGAAGATCTCACACCGGCCTTGAGCGCGGACTTGCTGAATCGGTTTGGCGGGCGCCTGCATTCGCCGGCGGACCTGCTGCGGCTGCCGCTGATCGAATTGGACGATGATCTGCCGAGCGACACCGCCGCCACCTGGTCGCGCTGGTTCGCCTTCGCCGGCGTCGAGATCGATCCCAATGCGAATACGCCGATCATGGTAGTCACCTACGTCGACCAGTCGATGCAGGCGGCCGCCCGCGGACAGGGCGTGGTGCTGGCGCGCAGGCCGTTTCGAGAGGACATGGTCGCCGGCGGCCAACTTTCGATGCCGTTCCCCGATATCCGCTTGCCGACCGGCTACGGCACCTTTCTGTTCGTCCGTCCAAGCTCGCGCGCTCGCAATGCGGTTGTGCAATTGTGCAGCTGGCTACTCGAGGAGTTCGCGCGCGCGCCCGCGCGCCGGAATTGAACGGCTCGTGTGCATTTGGCGCCGTGGTGCAATTTTCCGCGGGAGCTTCCGATCAAAAAGTCGGCCGCGAACATATGCTCGTAGGCCCAAGCGTCCCGCCTCTTGGATGGGAGTTGACGGCCAGCAGGATGAAAATCCCTGCTACGGCGTTCCGGTAGCCGCATGGTTGCAAGCGTCGCGACCGATCGGATACCTCGGGACGCCCGACGGCGATGCCAATGAGGGGATTTCGAGTTGCGCTTTTCCAGGACAGCCATGCTGTGCTAGCGTACGCATCGATCGCGAAACTCTTCGCACGTCGGGGACAGTGGAATGGCGAAAACAAGACCAACCATCGGGACCGACGGTCTCCCGCTCCCAATCCTGCCGCCAGAACGCGACGCGCGCGTTTGGGCGCGTATGGTGCGCGTCATGTTCTATACCCCCGGCTTCCTGGCACTGCTGCTGATCAAGGCGGGAGAACCGACGAGTTTCGGCATTACGGTCGAGCTGCTAATGCTCTCCAGCGCGGCGGCCATCGTTGGCGGCCTTTTCATAGGTACCCAATCAACGGCTGCCGGCGCCGATCATTCGTCCAAGACCGGCACCTGGAGCGGGGCACTGGTACTCGAGTTGCTTGCCGTGGTGCCGTTCTTGTGTGCGATCCCGGCGCTATTCCATGAACTGGCAAACAGTCACCTGCTGCACGCTACGGCGCCCGGCGCCGTCGACGTCTCGCTGGGCGCCTCCGAGCTGCTGCCGTCGGCAGCGATCCTGCCGTTCCTGCTCTACCAGCTCGCCGGCTTCGGTACCGTGCAGTTCGTCGTGCCAAAACCGGTGAACTGGGCGATCAACATCGGCATTGCCTGCTTGATCACCGCCAGCAATACGGCCAACCGCGAGGGTGCGTACTTCTGGGAACGGAGGTTCGCCGGGATTCTGGTTGTCGCGATGGTGATTACCGTGATCTACGGCGTGCTCCGGCTGCGGCAGATGCAGACGACGTACGACGCGCACTATCCGCCGAAGTCTTCGGAGTAGCCGCCGGAACGGTGGCGCGTCCACAAATATCCGTCCCCGGGAATGCTCTGACCCGGGCGCACGCTTGCTTCAGCTCTTCGCAGGCCCCTTCGCCGCGTGATCCGCCTCGATGCCGAGCTCGTTTGCACCCGTGCCGCCGTGCTTGTCCAGGTCGCGCAGTACGCCCTGGTCGGACAGGTCGAGCGGATGCGAATTTTCCCAGTCATGGTGCGATGTGTGCACCAGACGTTGCACGACGTGAGTGGCGTCGGTCTCGATGGCGAGTTCGCGTCGTGCATCGAAGCTGCCTGGCGAGAGATTGATCGATCCCACGATCGCGCGCTGCTCGTCGGCGAGCAGCATCTTGCCGTGCAATTTCAGGCCCTTAAGCGCGTGAACCTTGGCCCCGACATCGTGCATGATGCGCAGGCCGCCGACGCCTTCGTCCAGCTTGTCCTTGGCGAGAGTATGCGCGGGCCGCGCCATGATATGGACGCGGACCCCGCGGTTGGCGGCGCGCACCAGATGCTCGATGATCACGGTGTCCTGGTAGCGCTCGTTCTGCAACCAGAGGGTTTCCTTCGCCGAGTCGATGAAGGCGGCAATACGCTCACGACCGTTGTTCGGACACCAGATAAGGCGGGATTTTGCGTCGGGCTTGAACTCGGTCTGTTTCCAATCGGCGTCGAAGCACTTGGCCATCTCCGCTATTTCGATCTCGTGGGTGGTCACTACCGCATAGTCGCGCGTTTCCGTGAGATCACGCGTCTCCCAGTTAAGAGACTCCACGAAGCCCGTCGTGCCGTCGATCACCATGGATTTTTGGTGCGTGAGCGCGAAGGCAGGACTGCTGTCGCGGACGTCGATTCCGGCGGCAACCAGCATTTTGCGTGACGACTTATTATCGTCCTCGCCGCTTCGCCGTGCCGGATTGAGCATCAAACGCACGTGCACGCCACGGCGCTGCGCTGCAATCACCGCATCGAGCAAAGTCGGATCGGTGAACAGGAACATCCGGATATCGATCGAGCGCGTCGCGGTCGCGAGCGCATCGAGAATCAGCTTGGGCGTATCGTCGGGCAGAACAATTAGGGTATGAGACATGGTATGTGCGTGCCTGATTGCCAACAGTGCTAGACCACGCGCAGAGACTTTGCCTTGGATTGACGCTGGACGGAATCACTGATCCTTGGACTTGCTCCATGTCGGATCGGGATTAAACAGCGACATCTTCGACACGACGGCCTGCGTGTCCTTGCCCAAATTCTTTTCGTACACCACGCCCTCGTGGTTGCAAATGAAGCTCATGATTCCGGAGGAGCCCCAGCGAGCGGGATACGCGACCAGACCAAAGCCACCGATCATCTTGCCGTTAATGATGTAATCGTATGGGCCGCCGGGGGCGTCCTTGCCCTGGCCCGTGAGGATCTTGTAATAGTAGCCATGGTACGGGGTCCCGGCGCCCGGGCCACCGTAGCCCTGGCTGCGCGCACTCGCCGTCAGCGGCCCCAGCGGGCTCGGCGGCTCGTCATCCTTGGTCTCCCAGTACAGCCCGTCGTGCTTGCCGGGCGAACTCGTCAGCTTCTGGGCATACTCGAGCAGCCCATTGCCACTGCGG
>Ga0181521_10000975_pt1 | contig 35351 bp, 26 predicted proteins | sample PEATcosm2014_Bin_32_FD_119764 | JGI IMG/M metagenome (GOLD analysis project Ga0181521, IMG submission 119764) | Peatland microbial communities from MTU Mesocosm Facility, Houghton, MI, USA - PEATcosm2014_Bin02_60_metaG | ecosystem: Environmental > Terrestrial > Soil > Wetlands > Peat | place...
TCACGTCGACGAGCGTGCCGTTCCAGGTTTCTGCGAAAGCTGCGGCGGTGAAGAAAAACAGCATCCCTGCAAATCGTTTCATGCGGGGATTATACCGTAAGGCGCACGGCTCAATGGGTGCAGTCTCGGCTGCTGCGTCCATCAATAGTTCAGCAGGTCTTCCAAGGGAACTGTTTCGCCGGCTACTTTTGCCAGTTGTTTGAGAGCGTCATCGTATATTGGCGGCCTCATCGCGGGCGGCGCCTTAACGGCGGGCCGGCGGCCCACTTGCCGGGAGGCTTCCGCGAGAGCCACCGTGGCCATTAGGCGATAGTGATAAGCATATTCGGCGGCCGGAAGCTGCAGATGTGCAACCTCGACCTTGCGGCCCCACCGTGTCGCGTCGGCCAGAGCGAAGTGGCCGCTGCTCTCGTCGGGAATCACGACAAGTTGGCCTGGCCCTCCCGCGAGATTGATCCGATCGAGCGGCACACCGATTTTCTGCCGCGTGATCACGGTCACGCGAGGGTAGGCATAGGTTGCTTGCGGCGGACACGGAATCAGCAGGATTTCGTTCTTGCCGCGCCGGGCAGCCGCGCGGCCTTCTGAGCGAACCGCGCGTCCGCAGCCGAACCACACCTGGTGGGGATCCTCAACGAACGCCCTTTGCCAGCCCAACCCCGCCGCCGAGCGGATGGTGCTGCCCAGTTCAAAATGGTCGGCGGGCTCACACAAGAGAATGTCGGGACGGCGGCTCGATGGGTCGTTTCGGATCGCCATGGGGCCGGTGCGCGAGCCACAAAGATAGTACAAGGCGACCGCCGACGCCGCCGAAACATTCAGACAGTTGATGCGGCGGGAGTGCATCGGAATCTGTACGCGGTCCGTCGCAAGCGTTGTGAATTCGTGTGAAAGGCCCCGCCTTTCGTTACCCACCAGCAACGCGAAATCGCGTACGGGGTTGAACCCGTAAACCTCCTTGGCCCCAGGCAGATTGTCGCACGCAATAATGCGCGAGTGGAGCGCTTGAACTTCGGCGCTCGTAATCGTCGCCAACCCTGAACCGGCAAACGCCTCCGCCTCCGCAACGCCTTTGGTATCTCGAAAACGGCACGCAGCGCCGAACATTGCCGCGGCATGGACCATGATGACGGCGTTCGCCGGATTCTGAATCGAATCGCCCACCAGCGTGACGTTTGAGTTCATCGATCCCGCAGCCATTTCGCCAATTTGTCGCGTTGCTTTTCCGCGAACCTGGCCGCAAAAGCCTCGTGGTCGCGCGTCCGAGCGATCCGGACCGGACGCTTGCCCGTGTGTTGCTGCAATACGTGATGGCCGATTTCGTGCAACAGCACCTCCTCCAACATGAACCGTCGCAGCGTTGCATCCGGCCAATCCACCAACGTCGCGCCGGCGTCCGGCAACATGGCCAGCAACGCTCCGGCTCTTTCGAGGCGGCGGCGCGTCGCCGGCGCGATCAACCCCGGCAAGCGCCACGGCGGCAGTGGCTGCTCGTATAGCGCGATTCTTCCGGGCGCGTGATAGCTCCCGAAAGCCCCTGTCGCGGCGCGCCCGCCGGGAACACGCACCAGCTCGATGGACCGCAATCCGTAAACAGCGAGAGGACCTATGGCGCGAAGCATTTCCAGAATCTCGCGCTTGCCGGCTGGGTGATGGAAACCAGCCTGGGGCGGCTGCACGCTGACGCGCGGCTTAACCGGAAATGCCGCGTTCGAACGCGCTTCCGGCTCTCCGGCGGCGCCTGCCTCCTTGAGCATCTTTCCAAGCTGGCGGCGACGGCTGACGTCACCTGCGCCACGTTCTTCGAGTGGCGCAAGCACGCGACGCGCGGCGCGAATGGATCGCGGATCGGTATGCTTGCTGCGGGACACTTCTTGGAGTTTACCTGAAGAAGCCGACGAGGCGGCTGCCACGGCCCGGGGGGACCGTCCCGCCCACGGTAAACTGAAAAAAGTGGAAGAAGAGGTACTGGGCAAGGCATACGACTCCCGGCTGATGCGCAGGCTGCTGGCGTACATGCGCCCGTACCGCAGCTACGTGGCGCTCTCGCTGGTCTTCCTGCTGTTTCAGTCGGTGTTGCAGGTGGCCGGTCCCCTGTTGACCAAGATCGCGGTGGACCGCTATCTTGCGCCCAGTCCGCACCGCATTCCCACGCCCATCGACCCTTACCTGCCCACGGGCCCTTGGAACGGCCTCGCGGCGGTCGGCATGCTGTATCTCGCCGTCCTGCTGGGCACTTTCGTTTTCGAATTTTTCCAAGTCTACCTGATGCAGTACACCGGCCAGCTCGCCATGTTCGATTTGCGCAAGCAGCTCATGGCCCACCTGCAGCAGTTGGACGTCGCCTTCTTCGATCGCAATCCGGTCGGCCGGCTCGTCACGCGCGTCACCACCGACGTGGATGTACTGAACGATCTCTTCGCTTCGGGGTTGGTCACCATACTCGGCGATGTGCTGGTGCTGAGTTTCATCGTGGCCATCATGTTCCGGCTCAGCCCCGGGCTCACCGGACTGATGCTCGCGGTGATGCCGCTCGTAATCCTGGTCACGGCGGTTTTCCGGCGCAGCGTCACACAGAGCTACCGCCGAATCCGCATCGCCATCGCCAAGATCAACGCATACCTGCAGGAGCATGTGACCGGCATCGCGGTCTTGCAGCTTTTCAACCGCGAGGCCAAGAGCCGGCAGGAATTCGACGGCGTCAACCGCGAGCACATGGATGCGTACAAAGATGCCATCACCGCTTACGGTTGGTTTTACCCCGTGGTGGAGTTCCTGTCGATGCTGGCGCTGGCCGGCATCCTCACCTATGGCGGCTACCGCGTCGAGCGGGGCGCCCTGACGCTGGGCGTGGTGGTGGCGTTCCTGCAATACGGGCTGCGCTTCTTCCGTCCGATCCAGGATCTCAGCGAGAAGTACAACATCCTGCAAGGGGCCATGGCATCCGCCGAACGCATTTTCAAGCTGCTGGACACTCCCGCCGAAATCCTGCCGCCAGCGCGCCCGCAGCCGGCTCCGTCCTCCGCGCACATCCAGTTCGATGGCGTGTGGTTCGCCTATAAGGGCGAGGACTGGGTGCTGCGCGACGTGAGTTTCTCGATCGAGCCCGGCGAAACCATTGCCGTGGTCGGCCATACGGGCGCGGGCAAGACCACCCTTATGAGCCTTTTGCTCCGGTTCTACGACGTGCAGAAGGGCGTCATACGCGTGGGCGGCAGGGACGTGCGCCAGCTTGATCCGCAGGATCTGCGCCGCCAGTTCGGCGTAGTCTTGCAGGATCCCTATCTGTTCACCGGCACTCTGGAGGACAACATACGGCTGGGCACGCATGGCATCGACCGCGCGACCGTCGAGGAAGCCGCCGGGCAGGTCAATTTGCTGGACTTCATTCAGTCGCTGCCCGACGGATTCGAGCACTCCATACGCGAGCGCGGCAGCGGCCTCTCCACCGGCCAGAAGCAGCTTATCAGCTTCGCCCGCGCGTTGGCCCACAATCCGCGCTTTCTGATCCTGGACGAAGCCACTTCGAGCGTGGATACCGAGACCGAGTTCCGCGTGCGCGAGGCGTTGAGCCGCATGGTGGAAGGGCGCACTTCGATCGTCATCGCGCACCGGCTCTCCACCATTCAGCGCGCCGACCGCATTCTGGTGATGCACAAAGGCCGCCTGCGCGAGTCCGGCACGCACCAGCAGTTACTGGCGCTACGCGGCATTTACTGGAAGCTGTATCAGTTGCAGTACAAGGATCAGGAAGTGCCTCAGCCGCGGGGGTGACCCGGAAAGCCCAACACATGAACTCCTTTGGAAGACCGCTTGCTGACGCGCGCGGCTCCGATGGAGCCACGGCCGTAAGGGAGTGGTCGTCCCGAAAATACCACTTGCTGACGCGCGCGGCTCCGATTGGGGAATTGTGTACTTAGCTATTTACAATATCGCGACGCTGCCAACAAAGAGTTTCCACAATGAAGCCTAAGAAACAACAACGTCGAGTGGTGGGCGATGTTATCAAGATCGACCTTGGAGATGGTACGCATTCGTATGCCTGTGTGCTTCCGGACGCCACTTTTGCCTTTTACGATAGCCGAGGTAAAGCTGAACTGCCCGTCGAAGAAATTGTGGGACTCCCAGTACTGTTTCAGCTATCCGTCATGGACCACGCAATTACAGATGGGAGGTGGCCGGTCGTCGGCCGCTTGCCCCTGAATAGTGAAGTGACAAATGTCCGACCAAGGTTTATCCAGGACCGGCTCCGCCCCGACAAGTTCAGTATCTACGAGGCAGGAACAATTAGGCCAGCTTCCAGAGAAGAATGTGATGGGCTTGAGTCTGCGGCTGTTTGGGAGCCGAGCCATGTTGAGGATCGTTTGCGAGACCACTATGCTGGCCGATCTAACGAATGGGTAGAATCTCTGCGGGTGAAGTGAGACAAGCGCGGCATCGGCGGTATGTAGGGAAGACCTTTCGGCATTGCGAATCGTAGGAAAAGCTAATGCCAACCTGGAGTGTTCAGTTTCCGCGCCGAGTCTTCCGGCGAGAGATTTCGAGGCAATCCTTGCGTCACTCCCTTTCTCAACTTTGCTCCGAAAAAGCCATCGAAACCGCCACCGAATCCAACACGGACCTTAGTTCAACTCTTTCTCGGTCACTAAGGCGCGTGGTTTGTTCGCGTTGCGTAAACCTCATTCCACTTGGAATTCAAAGCACAACCGGGCCGAACTGTTGGCTCGACCGGCAGATAGACGTGCAGGAGGTCGCTATTTCTTCGCGGTCTCCGCAAGTTGCTGTGCTCACGCTCCTCCTCAAGGAGTTTCTTCTCCGCTCTTTTTCGATCTTCGATGTCGGTATTGGTTGCAAACCACCCGACCACGTTGCCGTCAGCGTCGAGCTGTGGAACGACCCGTATGAGGAACCATCGGTACTCTCCGTCATACCGCCGGATGCGAGTTTCCAGTTCGCCTGGTTTGCGAGCACCCAATAAGGCGAGCCATTCACGAACGAGCCGATCTACATCCTTGTTCAGGTATTCCTTGGACCCGTCAGGCAAGCACCGCCGGGCGACGTTGGCCGGCGTGACGGTCGTCGCCGTGCCGTTCAGGAAGTTGACGATCGCAGCACCGTCGTTGGCCGCTCCGGTGTATCCCTGCAGCTGTATGGTCGAAGTACCGAGCGCTTTACGTAGCGATGCCGGCGACCGCCGAGGTACCGACCTCGGCTCGCCGCGAGGGATTCCCGCGGCCCCACAGCATTGCAAATCGGGCGACTGCTCTAATTGGCCCCTCGCAACGCGCGTTAACCAAAGGGTTGTGCGGAAGAGATTCTACGAGATGCGTCGAGTGACTGTCGCCGCAACTCCTGGAACCGCCGATGTACTGAACGACACTCAAAAGACTGTCAGTGAACTAGCGCACGCGGTCATCCTATGGCGCGTTCCCTGGGCTAAAAAAATGTGGTAACGTGTCTTCGGAGGCTTACATGAGGATACTTATTGGGTTGTGCGCAGTGTCGTTGATTCTAGCTCTGCCCGTTCTCGCGCAGGAAAAGGGTGAGAAACACGGGGGTAGCAAGCCCGAGGTGGGCGGCGGATATATTCCGAAGCATGGACCTCCTCCCGCTAAGGCTGCACCGCACGCCGCGGCTCCGGCGGAGCATCCCACTGCCGACAAGCCCGGACATCCGGAGGCTCCCCACGTCCACACCAACGGCCAGTGGGTCGGACACGATACCGGCAAGGGTGACGCGAATTACCATCTGGATCATCCATGGGAACACGGACGGTTCACGGCTGGTATCGGTCGCGGCCATGTCTGGCGGCTGGCGGGCGGCGGCCCGGGACGCTTCTGGTTTGGCGGATTCTATTTCAGCGTGGCTCCCTTCGACGTTGCCCTCTGCGCCAACTGGCTCTGGGATAGCGACCAGATCGTGATTTATGACGACCCGGACCACGTAGGTTGGTACCTGGGCTATAACGTGAGGCTCGGCACGTACTGCCACGTGATGTATCTGGGAACCAGCTAGCCGGGCAGCGCTTGACGAAAATCGCTCGCGGGCTCCAAATCCTGAGGGAGAACTGCGCCGGCATCGCCAAGCTCCATGAGCCGCAGCCGCCATTCATTGCATAATAGGAGGAACGCGCAAAACAAACAGGTCAGCCATAATGCGTCGGTTTCGCACTTTCGTCCTGCCCGCACTCCTTGCAGGCGCGGCCCTGGTGTTGCTCCTCGGCGCCGACGCATCGCGCGAAGCGCAGGATCGTCTCTGGCGCCATCGCAACCTCGGCAAAGCCTTCTACGAGAACCCTACCACGCCACTCCAGGCGGTCGATGAATTCAAAAAAGCCCTGGACCTGGCGCCCGATTCCGCGCGCGAGCGCGTCAATTATGGCTTGGCCCTGCTGCGGGCCGGCAAGACCGATGAAGGCGTCGCGCAACTCCAGCGCGCGCAGAAGCAGGATCCCAAGATCCCGCACACCTGGTTCAACCTCGGCGTCGTTTTCAAGAAACAGGGCGAATACCAGCAGGCTATCGCGCAGTTCGAAGGCGTGCTGCGCCTGGTCCCGGACGAGCCGGTGTCGCACTACAACCTGGGCGTGTTGGATAAGCTTCTGAACAAGCGCACCGTGGCGATCGCGGAGTTTGAAACTGCCGAGCGCCTCAATCCCGATCTCGCCGCGCCGCATTTCCAGCTTTATAACGCTTATCGGCAGGACGGCCGCACGGCCGATGCCGCACGCGAATTGGAGATCTTTCAGAACCTGAAAAAGTTAACGGCCGGGGCCGTGATTCCAGAAGACATGGAATGGAGCTACTACGCGGAAGTCTACGATCCGATTATCCCGCGTCCCGAGAGCGAGCCTGCGCCACCGCCCAAATTCGATGACCGCAAGCTGGCCGGCGGCTTCGACCCAGCTACATCCGGCGTCGTGGTCCTGGATGTATATGGCGACCGGCGGCCCAGCCTGCTGGCCTGGTCTGCCAATGGCGTCCAGCTCTACAAATACGGAACCGAGTTGGTAGCCGATTCCGGCCTGTCCGGCCTGAAGGATGTCATCTCGATCGCGGCCGGCGATTATGACAACGACGGCCTGCCGGATCTTTGCATCGTGACGCCATCCGGCGCGGAGCTATATCACAACAACAAAGGCAAATTCGAGAAGTCCGCCATCAAGCTGCCCGCCGGGCGATTCGCCAAGGCCGTTTGGCTGGACTACGATCACGACTACGATCTCGACCTCTTCCTGCTGGGCGAAACTTCCGCGCTGGCGCGCAACAACGGCGAGGCAGGCTTCAGCGATGAGACCGCTACATTCCCGTTTGCGAAGGGCAACGCCATCGACGCCGCCATGATCGACCTGATCGCGGATACCAACGGCATGGACCTGGTGGTTTCGTATCGCGACCACCCGGGCATCATGTATCGCGACCGCTTGCTGGGTAAGTACGAGGCCGCGTCGCTCGACGCGCTGCCCGCCGGCGCCAAAGGCCTGGCGGCCTACGATGTGAATAACGATAGCTGGACGGACTTGGCGGCCGATGGCCTGCTGCTGCTCAACCATCGCGGCACACTGGAGCCGCTCGCGAGCCTCGCCGCCACCGGCCGGCTGACCTTCGCCGATCTGGCCGATCGCGGCGTGGCGGACATCGTAGCCGGCAACGGTCTGTTCCGGAATCTGGGGCTCGACCATTTCGAGAAATCGCCGGGCGAGATTCCCACTCCGGTGGCGGCCGCAGAGGCCGATTTCGATGGTGACGGGCGTCCCGATGTGGCGCTGATCGCCACGGACGGCACTCTGCACCTGCTGCATAACGAGACGGCCACGCACAATCACTGGCTGCGCGCGGAGCTCACCGGGATCAAGAACATCAAACTGGCGCCCGCCGCCAAAGTCGAAGTGAAGAACGGCTCCAGCTATCAGAAGCGTACGTATCAGGGCGTGCCGCTACTTTTCGGCCTGGATTCTTACAAGACCGTGGATGCCGTGCGCATCACCTGGCCCAATGGCCTGATCCAGAACGAGCCGGAGCAGCCGATCGACAAGTCCGTCGATTATCAGGAGGCGCAGCGCTTATCCGGCTCCTGCCCCATGATCTTCACCTGGGACGGCAGCCGCTTCCGTTTCATCACCGACGTGCTGGGCGTAGCGCCGCTGGGCGCCGCTTCGGGCGACGGCACATATTTCCCCGTGGACCACGATGAATACGTGCAGATCCCGGGCGCAGCGCTGCGGGCGGTGGACGGCCGGTATGAAATCCGCATCACAGAGGAGTTGCACGAAGTTTCGTACCTCGACCAGGTGAAGCTGATCGCGGTGGATCACCCGGCTGGGGTCGAGATCTTTACCAACGACAAGTTCAAATCGCCGCCGTTCCCGGAGTTTCGTTTGTTCGGCGTGACGAAGCGGATTTATCCGATTCGCGCGCGCGACGACGACGGCAGCGACGTGCGCGCCCGCCTGCTGGCACGCGACCGCATCTATCCCGATGGCTTCCGCCGCGATTACCTGGATGTCGCCAAGCTGCATCACCTCGACCTGGATTTCGGCAATGCGGCGCCCGGGAACCGCGGTGTTCTGATCCTGAACGGTTGGGTGGATTGGGCCGACGGCAGCACCTTCATGGCGGCATCGCAAGCGCATAAGGACTTGGTGCTGCCCTATTTGCAGGTGAAGGACGCGCGCGGGCAGTGGCAAACCGTGATCGAAGACATGGGCATTCCCGCGGGCAAACCCAAGACCATCTCGGTCGATCTCACCGGCAAGTTCCTGTCCAGTTCGCGCGAGGTGCGCATCGTGACGAACCTGTGCGTGTATTGGGACGAGATTTTCTTAAGCGAGGAGACCGCCGCACCGCCGGTCCGCCTGACGGATATCGATGCCGAATCGGCGGACCTGCATTTCCGCGGCTTCTCCAAGCCCGTGATCCATCCCGAGCGCAAGCAGCCGGAAGGCTTCGATTACGCCCAGGTGATGCCGGTTTCGACGTGGAACCCGACGCCCGGCATGTATACGCGCTATGGCGATGTGCTGCCGCTGATCAGCCGGCTCGACGACCGACTGGTGATCATGGGCTCGGGCGATGAAATGATCCTGCACTTTCCGGAACGCGCCGCCGGTCCGCTGCGCCCGGGATGGAAGCGCGATTTCCTGCTGTTTGTCGACGGCTGGGCTAAGGATGCGGATGCCAATACGGCCTTTTCGCAGAGTGTCGAGCCGCTGCCGTTTCACGCCATGTCCCAGTATCCCTATCCGGCGGCGGAACACTTCCCCGACGACGCGGAGCATCGCCTCTATCGGCAGGAGTACAACACCAGGCCGGCTCTGCGGCTCATCCGGCCGTTGGTGGTGGCGCACGCCTCAGCGTGCTGCGGCGAGCTTCAGCTCGCCAGTCCCCGTGTGCTGAAGCCCACGGCGCCACGCTAAAGCGTCGCCGAAGCGTCCGCCACGCGGACACGCAAATGAGTAGAATCGGATCATGAACAAGATTGCTGCCTTGCTTTTCCTCACGCTGGCCGCCGTCTCCTGCCCCGCGGCGGACGCCCCGTCTTCATCCGGCATCGACCTCAACGCCATGGATACCACCGTCAATCCATGCCAGAACTTCTATCAGTACGCCTGCGGCACGTGGCGCAAGAACAATCCGGTCCCCGCCGATCAATCGCGCTGGGGCCGCTTCAATGAATTGGCGGACCGGAACCTGGCGATCGAGCGCGAGATCCTGGAGAAAGCGGGGCACACGCAGATCGGCGATTATTATGCTGCCTGCATGGATGAGGCAACCATCGAGCGAAAGGGCATCGAGCCGATCGTGCCGATGCTGAAGCAGATTGACGCACTGTCGTCGAAATCCGAGCTCGCGGGTGAGATCGTACGGCTGCACGATGCCGGGGTCCGCGTTCTATTCGGTTTCCGTGTGGCCCCGGACGACAAGAAAGCGGACACCGAGATCGCGCATGTGGATCAGGGCGGGCTGGGGCTCCCGGACCGCGAATACTACCTGAAGACCGACCCGCACTCCGTCGAGCTGCGCAAGCAGTATGAAGAGCACCTGCACAACATGTTCACGCTGCTGGCGAAGGCGGAAGGCTCTACGCACGCCGATCCCGAGGCCGAGACGCATGCGGTCATGGAAATCGAGACAGCGCTGGCGCAGGCGTCACTGGATCGCGTCAAGCGGCGCAACCCGGACAACACCTACCACAAGATGACGGTCGGCGAACTAGCCCTGCTGACGCCGGACTTCGCCTGGCAGCAGTACATCTTCACCATCGGCATTCCGCCGGTGGAATCGCTGAACGTGGCCGTGCCGGATTTCATGAAGGCGCTGGACGGTATCATCGCGAAGACCAGCCTGGCGGACATCAAGACGTATCTGCGATGGCATGCACTGCGGTCGAGCGCCGATCTGCTGCCGCGCGCGTTCGAAGACGAGCAGTTCCGGTTCAATGAGCATATTCTGCGCGGGACCCAGCAGGCGCCTCCGCGTTGGAAGCGGTGTGTGCGTTCCACGGATCGCGCTTTGGGCGAGGCGCTCGGCCAGGAGTTCGTGAAGGTGGCGTTCAACGGCGCCAGCAAGGAGAAGGCCCTGCAGCTTGTCGGCGAGATCGAAAGCGAAATGCGCAAAGACATCGAGAGCGCCAACTGGATGACCCCCGCCACCAAGGAGCAGGCGCTCGCCAAACTGCGGGCGGTGGCCAACAAGATCGGATATCCGGATAAGTGGCGGGATTACAGCAGCGTGAAGATCGCGCGCGACGACTACTTCGGCGATGAGCTGCGCGCAGTGGAATTCGAGATCCAGCGCAACTTCCACAAGATCGGAAAGCCGGTGGACAAGGCCGAATGGAACATGACGCCGCCCACTGTGAACGCCAACTACAGCGCGGCCATGAACAACATCAACTTCCCCGCGGGTATTCTGCAGCCGCCGTTCTACAGTCCCAAGGCCAGCGACGCGGTGAATTATGGCGGCATCGGAGTGGTGATCGGCCATGAATTGACGCATGGATTCGACGACCAGGGCCGCAAGTTCGATGGCGAAGGCAACCTGCGCGATTGGTGGACGGCCGAGGATGCCAAAGGGTTCGAAGCCAGGGCCGACTGCATCGCCAACGAGTACAGCGGCTTCAGTCCGGTCGCGGATGTGAAGCTCAACGGGAAGCTGACGCTTGGCGAGAACGCCGCGGACAATGGCGGCATCCACCTGGCGTACATGGCCCTGATGGATTCGCTCGCCAATCGTGTGCTGGAGAAGAAGGACGGCTTCACGCCGCAACAGCAATTCTTTCTGGGCTTCGCGCAGGTCTGGTGCGAGAATTCGACCGAAGAGTCGTCCCGCGTGAGGGCTGCGACCGATCCGCATTCGCCGGGCCAGTTCCGCACGAACGGCACCCTGCAGAACATGCCGGAGTTCGGAGAAGCGTTCGCATGCAAGCTAGGAGATCCGATGGTTTCGGCGGATCCTTGCCGGGTGTGGTAGCGCGGCGGCTAAGTTACCCACAGCCCCCGGCCATCGCGCCGTGTAGGCACCGACTTCGACCGGTTTTCCGGCGGTGCATCCCTGCCGCGGACCTCGAAACTGGTGGATGCGATCTGTAAATCGTGCTGCGATATGCACTTGGGGGACTTGTTAACTATCGTGCTGAATCGGTGTGCACTTTGTTACAAAGTCTATACAGACGTTGGACTTGTCTCGGATTCAGGCTCAGTTTCCACAGTTTTTTCCACAGAGGCGTTGAAAAACTACCCCCAGGCCTTGGTGGGGGTATTCGGCGCTACTCGTATCGGAGCGCTACGGTCGGATCGACCCGTGCGGCGCGCCGCGCCGGCAAGAAGCAGGCAATCAACGCCACAGCGCCTAGCACGGCCGGGACGGCAACGAAGGTCAACGGATCAGTCGGGCTGACGCCATAAAGCAAACTGGTGGCGAAGCACGTCACGACCCAGGCGGTGGCCCATCCGATCCCCAGGCCGGCGGCGAGCAGGATCGCCGCGCTGCGCAGGATCATTGCCAGCACGTTGCGCGCCTGGGCGCCCAGGGCCATGCGGATTCCGATTTCCCGCGTGCGTCGTGCGACGGAAAAACTCATCACACCGTAGATCCCGATCACGGCCAGAACCAGCGCCAGCAGGCCCAATCCCGACAGCAGCGAAGCCGTCAAGCGCTCCTGGGAGAGCGCGCGGTTGAGGTGCGCCTGCATGGTTTCCGCTTGGATTCGTGGCAGATCTTTGTCCAGGCCGTGCAATTCCCGCCGTACGGCCGCCAACGTAGCCAGGGGATTGCCTAGGGTCCGGGTCACCAGCGTCATCTCCGGCTTATAGTCTTGCGATATAGGACGGTAAAGGCACGGACGGATCTCCTCGCGAAAACTGGTCATACGGCCGTCTCTCACCACCCCTACTATCTGCAGCGGAGCCGAACCGGCCTTCGCGAGTTGGAGCATCTTGCCGGTCGGATCCGGGATGCCCGGCCAGAACCGGCGGGCCATCGCCTCGTTGACGATGGCCACCGGCGGTGCGCCTTCGGTATCGCGATCGTTGAAATCCCGTCCGCGCACAAGGGGAAGCCCGAGCGCCTGAAAGTAGCTTGGCGACACAGTATTCGAATTCACCTGGAGCGGCCGCGTGGCGTTGGGTGGCAGCACATCTTGCCCGGCACGCATGCCGCTAAGCGGCACTATCCACACGAGCGCGGCACCCTCCACGCCGGGCAGAATCCCCACGCGATCCATCACCTGCGAGTAGAACTGTTGGCCACGCTCAGGGGAATAACCGGCGACCGCCAAGTCGAGGTCGACCAGCAGGAGGCTGCCCTCGCGGAAAGCCGGATCGGAGGCTTGCGCCTGTGCGAGCGTGCGCACGAAGAGTCCGGCGCCGACTAGCAGGACGAGTGAAAGGGCCACCTGCGCAATCACGAACGCGTTGCGGAGTGCGAAGCCGCGGAGGCCCGGCGCAGGTGTTTCCGATTTCAAGCTCAACGCAAGATCCGGCCGCGAGGCGTGGCGCGCGGGCCCCAGCCCGAAGAGGATACCGGTCACCAGGGAGCACAGGAGGGAAAAGAGCAAAGCATGCGCGTCCAGATGCGCGTCCAGCTCGAGGGGAATCTTGAACGGCTGCGGGAAGGTGCGGAAGAGCGCCAAGGTCCACGAGGCCACCGCCAGTCCGGCGACTCCGCCCAACACGGAGACCAACACGCTTTCGGTCGCCAATTGGCGCACCAGGCGCCCGCGACTCGCGCCCAGCGCCAGCCGCACGGCGATCTCCTTCCGGCGCTTCACACCGCGCGTCAGCAACAGGTTCGCCACGTTGAAGCAGGCGATCAGCAGGACCAGTCCGGTGGCGGCAGCCAGCAACTCAAGGAAGCTCACGATAGATCCCCGATACGCAGGCCAAAATCTCGCACCGCTCAATGGGAACAACTCCGCGGTCCAGTTGCGGTGGATCTCCGGATACGCTTGGGCAAGCTGTCCGGACATCCCTTGCACCGCAGCACGCGCTTGCGGTAAGGATACTCCCGGCTTCAGTCTTCCAGTTACCAGCAGCCAATCCGCGCCGCGCCAGTCCAACATTTCGGCGGGCAAGGCGGGCACAGCTTCACGATGCATCGCCATGGGGACCCATAAGTTCGGGGGGGGCGCCCCAGTCCATAACCAAGCCGCGAAAGCCGGGGGGCGCGATTCCCACGATGGTGAATGCGTGCCGGCTGATGCTGATGGTTTGGCCGACGACACGGCGATCCGCGGCGAACCGATTTCGCCACAAGCGATCGCTCAGCACTGCCACAGCCTGATCTTCGGGGAAGAAGGTGCGCCCCACAGCAGGCGCCAAGCCCAGGACGGAAAAGTAATCCGGTGTAACGAGCTCGCCGGAGATCTGCTCAGCCTGCTGGCCGATTGTGACGCTCATCGGAATCCGGCAATAGGCCATCAGCCCCGACAGGACTTGGTTGTGATCGCGATAGAATTCGTAATCCGGATAGGAAGTGCTGCTGAGGTAGCTGGTCTCGCGCGCGTAGCGATGGTAAATGGAAATGAGCTTGTCCGCTTCGGATACCGGCAGAGAACCGAGCAGCACGGACTGCGCCAGGCTGAAGATGGCCGTGTTGACGCCGATGCCCAAGGCCAGGGAGAGGACCGCCAGCACGGCGAAGCCGGGGTTCTTGCGCAGAAGCCGCGAGGCGAATCGCACGTCCTGCCAGAGCACGCGCATAATGGCAGCAGGCCGGAGCCCGCTTTACTCGTATCTTAGCGCTACAGTCGGCTCCACGCGCGACGCGCGACGCGCGGGCAGGTAGCACGCCGCTAACGCGACGGCGGCCAACAACGCCGGCACGGCCGCGAACGTGACCGCGTCGGTCGGGCCCACGCCGAAAAGCAGACTGCTCATCAGCCGGGTCAGCGCCAGCGCGCCGACGAGCCCTAACACGATGCCCGCCAGCACCAGCACGAAGCCCTCGCGGCCTACCAGGCGCAGCACATCCCGAGTCTGGGCGCCGAGCGCCATGCGGATACCGATCTCCTGCGTGCGGCGGCTCACCGAATAGGCCAGCACACCGTAAATGCCCACCGCCGCCAGCACCAGCGCGGTCCCGGCGAAGACAGCCAGCAGCAGCATGTTGAACCGGCGCTGGGAAATGCTGTCGTCCACTATGTGATCCATCGTTTGTACGTCGTGCACCGGCTGATCCTTGTCGAGGGCCCAAACCTGCGCCGTGACCGCGGACGCCATGCGCATCGGATCGCCTGCTGTGCGCACCACCAGCGCGAAGCTCGGAAACTGCTGCCTCAGGGGGGCGAACATCTCGGGGCGCGGCGGGCTGTCCAGCCCGAGCTGGCGCGTGTCGGCGACCACCCCGACCACCACCCGCCGCCAGGCGTTAGGGCCGTTGTCGCTGGTCGAATGCAGGACTTGTCCCAGGGGATTTCCGTGCGGCCAGAGCTTGCGGGCAAGGCTCTCGTTCACGATCAACTCGGTCGGGTTCTGTTTCTCGGTATCGGCGCGCGTGAAGCCGCGGCCCGCGACGATCGGCGTGCCCATGGTCTGGAAGTACGTGTCGCTAACGGCACGGTAATCGGCCACCGGAGCCTGGCCGGGGGCCGGTACCGGCTGCCCTTCCACGCGAAAGGCCTGCATCTGGATGCGCTGCATCGGCAGATCGTTGACCAGCGCGGCCGCGCCCACGCCGGGCAACTGTGCGACGCGCTCCAGAAGCTGGCCGGCGAAGGCGCCACCTTGGGCGGGGTTGGCATACCGCTCCGGCCGCAAGTCGATCATCATGGTCAGCAGACGGCCGGCCTGGAATCCGGGGCTCACCTGGATCAGCGAGCGCAAGCTGCGGATCATCAACCCGGCGCCCGCCAGCAGGACCAGCGACAGCGCCACCTCGGCGACCACCAGGGCACGGCGGATGCGCGCGGATACGCCGCCCTCACCCGAGCGCCCGCCTTTGCGCAGGGCATCGTTGGGATCCTGGCGGGCGGAGAAGATCGCCGGCGCCAGCCCGAATAGCAAGCCTGTCAAACCCGTAATCGCCAGCGTGAATGCCAGCACCGATCCATCCAGGCGAAGATCGTCGAGCCGGTGAATGTCGGAAGGCGCCAGCGCCACCATGCCGGCTATCGCCCAATACGCCAGCAGGATTCCCGCGCAGCCGCCCAGCGCGCTTAGCAGCAGGCTCTCGCCCAGCATCTGGCGCACGATGCGCGGACGGCCGGCGCCCAGAGCCATCCGGACGGCCATCTCTTTCTCGCGTGCGGCGGCCCGCGTAAGCTGCAGATTGACCACATTGGCGCAGGCGATCAGCAGCACGAAGACCACCGCGCACTGCAGCACCAGCAAAGTGCGGCGCATGGCGCTGCCCATATCTTCGGCCGAGAGCGGAAAGACGCTAGTGCCCCAGCTCCGGTCCAGTTGCGGATATTTCTCTTCCAGACGCTTGCCGATGAGAGCCATATCCGCGCGGGCCTGCCCAAGCGTTACGCCGCGCTTGAGACGGCCTAATACATACAGCCTGCGCTCGGTCAGGTCGTCCTGCTTCTGCGTGCGATCGAGATTCGCCGGAATCCACACTTCCGGCTTGAATTCTTCCATGCCTTCGCGAAACGAGGGCAGATGGAACTGCGGCGGCAGCACTCCGACAACCGTATAGTTCGCGCCGTTCATGGCGATGGTTTGCCCGAGGATCTTCGGATTGGCGCCGAAGCGCCGAACGTAGAGCGGGTCGCTCAACACCGCCACGCGATTCTTGCCCGGTACGGAATCCTCCGGCGTGAAAGTGCGCCCGCGCATCCCGTTGACTCCCAGGAGGTCGAAGAAGCCCGGTGAGATCGGCGCGGCAATCACGCGCTCCGGCTTATCCCCGCCGCTCAGATTGACTCCGCTGTAGCGGAAGAATTCCAGGGACTCGAAAACGCGGTTCTGCTCGCGCCACTCCAGGAAATTTTGCAGGCAGGTTTGCACTCGCTCGGCTACCAGGCTATCGAGCGCGGGATTGGCTTCCCACACCATGACCACGTGTTGCGGGTCGTGGTACGGCAGGGCGCGCAGCAGCATGGCGTTGAGCACCGAAAAGATCGCGGTGTTCGCCCCGATGCCCAGCGCCAGCGTAATGACGGCCGCCAGGGTGAAGCCCGGATTCTTACGCAGGACGCGAAAGGCGTATCGCATATTATTCGTGGCGCAGCGCCATGGTCGGATCGAGCCGGGAGGCGCGGCGCGCCGGGATGTAGCTGCCAATGCGCGCTATCGCCGCCGGGGCGATACCAGGGTGCTTACGAAGGGTGGTAGAGGCGTATCGCATATTATTCGTGGCGCAGCGCCATAGTCGGATCGAGCCGGGACGCGCGGCGCGCCGGGATGTAACTGGCGTTTAGCGCTATCGCCGCCGGGGCGATACCAGGGTGCTTACGAAGGATGGTAGAGGCATATCGCATATTATTCGTGCCGCAATGCCAAAGTCGGGTCGAGCCTGGATGCGCGGCGCGCCGGCACATAGCTGGCCACCAGCGCCACCGCGGCCAGCGCCAGCAGGATACCGCCGAAAGTGCTCCAGTCGTTCGCGCTGACGCCGAAGAGCAGGCGGCTCATCAGCCGTGCAAGAAAGATGGAAGCCGTAAAGCCGATCGCCAGGCCGGCGCCAGCCAGCAGCATGCCGCGCCCTACGAGCATGCGCAGAACCGCATCCCGTTGCGCGCCGAGCGCCAGCCGCACGCCGATCTCGTGCGTGCGCTCGGTCACCGAGTAAGCCATCAGGCCGGAGACGCCCACCGCCGAAAGCACCAAAGCGATCGCGCCCAGCACAGTCATCATCACGGCCATGTACGCGAGGCCCAGCACGGAGTCCGACATCACCTGGTCGAGGGTCTTGATCTCCGCTAGCGGCTGGTCCGGATCTACCTTCGCGATCTGGCTGCGCACCGCCGGAATGATGCGATCCGGATCGCCGTGAGTGCGCACGGCCAGCGTGGTCCAGCCGGTGGCCGCCTGGTGGTAACTCTGGTACAAGACGGGCAACGGCTCCTTGTCGAACCAGTTGTATTGAACGTCCTTCACCACGCCGACGATCGTCAGCCAGGGATTTTCGGAATCCGGCAGGCCCACCTTCATACGCCGTCCCAGCGCGCTCTGACCCGGCCAGTAGCGGCGCACCATGCCGTCGCTGACCACCGCGACGGGCAGCGACTCGGCGCCATCGTGATCGCTCAGCAGGCGGCCTTCGCGCAGAGGAATTCGCATCAGACGGAAATAGTCCGCGCTCACCGGCTCGAGTTGCGCGTCGGGCAATTCACTCTTCTCCACGGCCCGGCCTTCAATGCTGAACTGCGACGTCCGATAACCGTCGCCGTACGGTAGACAGCGCGCTACGGCCGCCGATTCGATCTCCGAGATGGGGGTCAACTGTTGAAGGGCTTGCCGATAAAACGCAACCTGCTGCTGCCGGGTCTTGTATTTCGTCTCCGAAAGGTTGAGTTGGACGCTCAGAACGTGCTGGGGATCGTAGGGCTGCTGCAAGGCCAGCAGCGACTTCACGCCTTTCACCATCAGTCCGGCGCCGATCAGCAGGACCAGCGCCAGCGCCAGTTCGGAGACCACCAGGGCGCTGCGCACGCGTTGACGCGACCGGCCCGCGGAAGTCCCGCGTCCGGATTCCTTCAGGGTTTCGTTCACATCGGGTTTCGAGCTTTGCAGCGCGGGCGCCAGGCCTGAGACGATACCGCTGGCCACCGCTACGACGAGGGCGAATGCGAATGAGCGGGCATCCAGTTGAATCTCATACCAGCCGGCGATATAACGCGCGATATCCGCGGGCATATAGTGCAGGATGAGCTGCACGCCCCATTCCGCGACGCCCAAACCGACGACCGCACCCAGCAGCGACACCGCGATGCTTTCGGTCAGCAATTGCCGCACAATGCGCCAGCGGTTGGCGCCGAGCGCCGTGCGCATGGCGAACTCCCGCTGCCGCGCCGCGCCGCGCGCGAATTGCAGGTTCGCCACGTTGGCGCAGGCGATCAGAAGCACAAAGCCGACCGCGACCAGCAGCATCAGGGTGTAGTTCGTGGTCAGGTCCCCAGTCACAAAAAACCGCATGGAGATGGCTTGCGCGCCCCAGCCGCGGTTGGTCTCCGGATACTGCCCGGCCAACCGGCGCGCGATGGTGGTCATTTCGGCGGATGCCTGGGGGATCGAGACGCCGGGCTTCAGCCGCGCGGCAATCTGTAAGTAATGGCTCCCGCGATTCTGGCTCTCTTTGGGGTCCATCGTCAGGGGCACCCACAATTGGGAACTGACCGGGAAATTGAACTTCTTGTCCATCACTCCGATCACGGTGTGGCCCAGGCCATCCAACTTGATGGTCTTGCCCACGATCGCGCGATCGGCGCCGAAGCGCCGCTGCCAGAGTCCATAGCTGAGCACTACGATCTGGTTCTTGCCGGCCTGGTCTTCCTCGGGTAGAAACGTCCGGCCCAGCATGGGCTTCGCGCCGAGCACACCGAAGAAATTTCCGGCGGCGCGCACAATGGTGAGCCGTTCCGGATCGCCGTTGCCGGTGAGGTTGGCTTCATCCCACTCGTATGGACAGAGCGCTGCGAAGGATTGGCTCTGGCGCTTCCAATCGGAATAGTTGGCCGGCGAGACGCTGCTCCATTCGGCGGTTTGATGGGGACCCTTCTCCATCACCATGACCAGGCTCTCCAGGTCCGGCAAGGCCACCGGCTTCAGCAGGAAGGCATCGGCCACGCTGAAGATGGCCGTATTCGCGCCGATTCCCAGGGCCAGAGCCAGCACGGCCACCGCCGTGTAGGCCTTACTCTTGATGAGCATTCGCAATGCGTAGCGAAGATCCTGCAGCATCGTCAGCCTCCGAGATCGTGGCGCAAGCTTTAGCGTGCTGCGGCGAGCTTCAACTCGCCGTTGGCAGGCGGAAGCGCCGGCCCCACCCTAAAGCCCACGGCAGCACGCTCTCCTTAGACCCAGTGCGCGACCGAATTCCAATTTGCGCAATAGGCGAGCAAGCTCGCCGTTTGGCAGGCGGAAGCGCCTGCCCCACCACCACGCCTAAGTGAAACGCACGCGGCGGCCATGGGCGACCGGCATGATACAGATCGTGCCATTGATGTTGTTGAGATTGATATAGGTGCCGCCGCCCTTCAACACGCCATGCAACTGGCTGCCGACCGAGCGGCCCTGGTTGACCTCAATGCCGAAGTCGTTGTCGATTCCGCCGGTCACGTTGCGCGCGTCGAACTCCGCCCGCGCGTCGTAGGGGATTGAGAGCATGATGCTCCCGTTGACGGAGTTCATCGAGATCGTCTTGGCGTCGCTCAGGCGCTCGAAGGTGGCCTCCAGCGTTCCATTCACCGTGGAGAGACGCGCATCGCCAGCGATCTTCTGCGCCCGCACCTTGCCATTCACCGAAGACGCGTTCACCTCTCCCGCGACCCCTTCTATATCCACCGCTCCGTTGATCAGCTTGATTTCGTTCAGGCAGGCGTGGCGCGGGACCATCACGGTAAACTCCACACTGCCCGGATTGGTGTTGGTGCCGTCGGCGTACCGCGTGCGGATACTGATGGCATCCGGGGTGGACTCCACCATAACGCGCGCCTCGTCGAGCAGACCGTGGCTGGCCGCCGTTTTGACCGCCGCAACGCGCACTTCATTCCGGTCCCAGGCATGTATGTGGACGTCACCGTTGATGTTCACCAGAGAGACCCGTCCACTCGCGGAAAGAGCGTAAATCTGACTGGACTCCTCGTGGAAGGTTCCAATTGCCGACGGACTAACGACGCCCGCCAGCGCCAACAGGGCGCCTTGCAGAAGCAGCTTTCTTCCTTTCATGTCCCTTCCCTCATCTGTTTACAGATCCCCCGGACACTGAAATTGTTTCCAACCGCTCTAAATATTTACAGATTGAACGGTAACTTACTCCTTACGAAAGAAGACACACAAAGCCTCTGGTCGTCGCACGCGTATCTTGTTAGCCTCTGAATCGACCGCCCGGCTCAGTTGCGCGCCGCTTCGATGCTTTCCTCCACGATCCTGCCGTCAAACAAACGGATGGTGCGGTCCGCGAACTGGGCGTAGCGCGGATCGTGCGTCACCATGCATATGGTGGCGCCGTTGCGGTGCAGGTCCTTCAACAGGTTCATGACGGCTTCGCCGTTGGCGGAGTCCAGGTTTCCGGTGGGCTCGTCCGCCAGCAGGATCGCCGGGTCACCGCCCAAGGCACGGGCCACTGCGACGCGCTGTTGTTGACCTCCCGAAAGCTGCGAAGGGTAATGTTTCATACGGTGTGACATGCCCACGCGCTCGAGCGCCTCCTGCACGCGGCGTTTGCGCTCCGCCGACCCCATGCCGCGATAGGTTAGCGGCAATTCCACGTTCTCGTACACCGTCAGGTCGCCAATCAGGTTGAATGCCTGGAAGATGAATCCGATCTCCCGGTTACGTATGCGCGCCCGTTCCGAGAGCTTCAACCCGCTCACGGGCCGGTTGTTCAGGGTATAAGTGCCGTCGCTCGGCGTATCCAGCAAGCCTAGAATGGCCAATAAGGTCGACTTGCCGCAGCCCGACGGTCCGGCAATCGAAAGGTACTCGCCTTTCTTAAGATCGAGCTGTATCCCGGATAACGCGTGTGTTTCGACTTCGTCGGTCACAAACACCTTCGTCACACCGTCCAAGACAATCAGCGATTCTTTTCCGTTATTGCTCATTTCATCTCCATTACGTTTCGTAGCCGGGTTTAGTTCAACTTTATTCGCTCGTAGTTGTCCCAGGCCGACATATCCGACAGGATGACCCGGTCGCCCACGTTGAGCCCTTTGCGCACCTCGATCGTATTCACGGAGGCCCTGCCCAGCGTCACCTGCACGCGGTCGGCATATTTCCCGTCCGGCTCCATCTTGAACAGGCTGACGGTGCTTTCCGCCTGTCCGAACACGGGCCGCCCCATGAAGACCACATCGTCGAGCCGCTCCAGTTCGATGGTTCCATCCACGCTCAGATCCGGGCGTGCGCCGGCGGGAAGAGGTCCTTCCAGCCTGCAATCCACGGTCACCGTTCCGTTCAAAACCGCCGGGTCGATGCGCGAGACTTGCCCCTTCACCAGTCCATTGCGCGTGTCGATGACGGCGGGCTGGCCGATGGTGACATCCTTGGCCTGCGTCTCGGCGATCTTCAATTCAGCCTTCAGATGCGACGGCTGCGCCACCTTGCCAAGCGCGGTGCCTGCCATCACCTTCTGGCCTTCTTCCACCGGGGTCGGTAACGCTTGCAACATGCCCTCGGCGCCTGCCCGTACGCTCAGCGCCGCGACTTGATCCTGTTTCAGCTTGTATTCGGCGCGGAGCTGATCGACTTTCACTTTTTGCGCGGCCAACTGGGCCTCGACGGATTCCTGGTTGATGCTGAGGCGTTTTTCCTCAATCTGGTTGCGCGTGGACAATTCGTTCGCGGTCACCTGCGAGATCTTGGCATCCACCTGGGCCACCAAGCCCTCTTTCACCAGGGCGTCGTCCCGCTCGGCTTTCAGTTGGGCGGAGTGATAATCGGCGGACACCTGGGCGGCGGTAGCTTGCAGATCCAGCCCCTGCTTTTCCAGAGTCACGCGCAAGTCGGTATAGGAGGCTTCGGCGGCCTTGAGAGTGTACTCCGCGTCGAGCAATTGGGTCTGCAGCTCAGGATTGGTCATTATCAGGATGACGCTGTCCGGCCTCACCGGCGTACCGGGCTTGATCAGGATTTTCTCGATGCGCCCGTCCGTAGTGGCCGGGATCAGAAGGGTGTCTTCGGGGATCAGGGTACCCAGACCGCGCACCTCACGCACCATGGGGCCGCGCCGCACGGTATCGGGCCAGAGGGTAGAGAGTTCCACGCTGGGCGCAGCCTGCTTCAGCCGGCTCAGAGGGATGGAGATCCCCACTATGGCGCCGACGACCACCACGCCGATGACGATGCGCTTGATCAGGCGTTTCTTGGCTGCGTCTTTTCTAGGGACATCCATGTTCAGTTCCGCGGTTCAAAGGGCACGACGCCTGCCAATTGTACCGGGGCTGGTAACATTATGACTCCGTTGGAGGAAAAAGGTTAGGAGCGGGGGCGAAATGTCCCCGAACTGTCCGCTTGTGGGACGCATCGTTCCGAGGCTGGAACATGCAACGGGGGCCGGCCGGAGCCCGATGTTCAGGGCCCGGCCGGGGCTGGCGTCACAACACGGGATGGAGGTGCAGCGTCCTGCCGGGCGTGACGTATACCTGCTCGGCGAAGCGCGTTTTGCCCAATTCCTTGATCTCGATTTTGTAGCTGCCGGGGCGCAGGTGCATCTTTTTGGCCTCGTGCGTGGTGCCCACGAAAGCGCCATTGATGTAAACCTCAGCGTTCTTGACCTTGGTATCGAGCTTGATTTCGCCCGCGTAGGGATTTCCGTAGTAGAAACGGCCGTAAGGGCCGGGACCCCAGTACGGTCCCCCGTATGGGGCATACCAGCCGCCATAATACGGCCCACCCCAATACCCCCATGCGGCCGAAGCGCTCGTTGGCGCCACCGCCAGGGTCATCAGCGCAATGGCGAGGATGAGTAGTGCTTTTTTCATAGTCGACTCCTTTTGCGCGTGCAAGTGCAAGTGCGGTGCCACCCAAGAAGTCCTTTGGTATCAGGCGGACGGCGAAATGTCGGTTGGTTGGAAGTCACCGGAATGGTAGAAATCGGCCACCGGCTTAGCGTTGTGTCGGGGCCTTTTCCGCGGGCTGACGGGAGCTTTGATATCTTCACGCCCGGCGATATGAACCCGCAATAGCCGACTTTCACCAGTGCGGCTGGGCTCTCGATTTTGCGGGAGTGTCGAGGGTGTCGAATTGTGTCGAACACAGGCAAAAACAGGAAGGGCCGGGCTCATGGGCGCGCCGTCCTATGCGCTAGGGAGTGTCGAAGGTGTCGAATTGTGTCGAACACGGAAGAAAAGGAACCGCTAGGGTCATGGGGCGCCCACCTATGCACTGCGAGGGCGTCGAAAGTGTCGAATTGTGTCGAAACACGGGAAAAGGAACGGACGGCGGACCGCCTGCGCCGACGCACGCCAATATCCGTGTTTCTACTCGATCCCCATGGCAGCCAGTTCGCTCTTGAGGAACTCCTCTTCCGGCGAGCCTGGTCAGCCTTTGGGGAAGCGAGGGGAAATCGAGTTTAAGCGATCGGACATATAATGCCGGTATGGCACAATCCAACGCGAACAGCTTCACGACCTATCTGCAAGAGATGCAGCGTTGAGAGGCAAGAACGGGTCACACGATTCGCGGACGGTACCCCACTTTCGATTCTGCTCGTTCTGGCGGGGATGCGGGGCAACCTATGTCATCATGGGACTTGCAAGCCGCCAGCGACATGAGCTTTTTCATTTTCGCCAGGGCGATCAGGCGTTTACTAGATTCTGGCTACATTGTCCTCTTCGGCGTTCCCGGCAGTGAATCGTCCCAGTTGACAAAGTTCGGAGCCGAAGTAGCGTTACTGGCTCTGCCGACGCAACCATCGCCCACGAGCCGCTAGCCCCCAGCCACCGTCACTCGTACCGCAGCGCCACCACCGGGTCCAAATTAGCCGCACGGCCCGCCGGCCAGATTCCGAAGAACAGCCCCGTACACACCGACACCAGAATCCCCGAGGCCGCTGCCCAGAGGGGCACCGCCGTCGGGAGGTTCTTGAAGACCAGCCCAGCGAGCAGCGAAACGCACCACCCCAAAAACAATCCGATTACGCCGCCGATGCCGGTAAGCACCACCGCCTCCGTCAGGAATTGCAGGATGATGTCGGCTTTGCGCGCGCCGACCGCTTTGCGGATCCCGATTTCCCGCGTGCGCTCGGTCACCGAGACCAGCATGATATTCATGACTCCGATGCCGCCCACCAGCAGCCCGATGGAACTGAGAATCACCATCACCAGCGCCACCGTTCCGGTGATGCGATGGAAATCCTCGATCATCTGCTGCGCGGTGGAGAGCGAGAAATTGTCCGGCTTGTCGTTCGGTACTTTACGCTGGATGCGCAAGACGGTGCGCACTTCGTCCTCGGCCTTCGTCAGCATGCCTTCATAGGCGATCACGATCAGCATGTTCTCGTTGGCGCTCGGGTACAACTTGCGCATGGTAAAGTAGGGCACCAGAATGCGGTTATCGTCCTGCCCCGGAAAGGACGCCGCGGGCCGCTCCATAATGCCGATCACTTCGAGCGCGTGGCCGTCCAATTCGATCCATTTGCCCACAGCGTCTTGTCCCTGGAACCACGACTTGCCCAGATCTTCGCCGAGCACGGCTACGGGCATGTGATGGCGGTTCTCCATGTCGGTGAAGAAGCGGCCTTGCACCATAACGGTGCCGCCAGCGGCGTAGCCTTCTTCGGTCCCGCCGATGTCCAGGTTGTAGTTGTCGTTGCCCTTGTAGCGGGCTTTGTGGATCTGGTCCCAATTTGAAAACAGGTAGGGACTGACGTGTTCGACCGATGGGCAGCGCGCCTCGATGGCCAGGGCATCCTCGCGCGTGAGAGGTTTGCGTTTCATCTCTTCCAGAGTCCAGCCGCCCATGGCGCTGCCCCGCAGGACTACGATGGTGTTCGGCCCGAAGCTCTTCAGGATGTTGGTAATCGCTCCGTCGAGCCCGGCGATGATGGATCCTACCCCAATAACCGCGCCGGTCCCTATGATGACTCCCAGCACCGTGAGGAACGAGCGCATCTTGTGCTCCCGCACCGTGGTCAGTGCCAGACCTACTCCCGAAGCTAACGAACCTAACGTCATCGTTCCACCCTCAAAGCTTCAATGGGGTCCAACCCGGCGGCGCGCCGTGCCGGATAGATCCCGAAGAACAAGCCTACTGCCGCCGAAAGTGTCACGCCCACGAGGACCGCGCTGAGGGGTATGTGCATGGGCACGGGCGTGAACGATTTCACCACCAGGGCGAGGACGGACGCCAGCAAAATCCCGATCACTCCACCCGACGCCGAGAGCATGGCCGATTCCACTAGAAACTGGTTGAGTATGTCGCTGCGCCGCGCGCCCACCGATTTGCGAATGCCGATTTCGTGGGTGCGTTCGGTAACCACCGCCAGCATGATGTTCATGATCACTACTCCGCCCACCACCATGAAGACGGAGACCACGCCGACCGCGGTGGCCGCAATGGCGCCGGTCAACTGATTCCAGACGTTGACCAGCGAATCCGAACTGACCATGCCGAAGGTATCCTCGTCCTTCGGATGCAAGTGCCGGTAGGACCGCAAGAGCACGCGGACTTCGTCCTGGGCCTGCTGCAGGACGCTCTGGTCCGCCGCCTTCAAATCGTAACCGATGCCGCTACGCGAGCCATAAATCTTGAAATAAGTCTCGGCCGGGATCATCAGAAAATTGTCGCGGGAGTTCCCGAAGACCGATCCTTTAGTTTTCGCTACGCCGATGACCTCGAACGGGCGGCCTTCCACTATGATGGCCTTGCCGATGGGGTTGGCGTTGGCGAAGAACTGGTCTTTCAGGTCGTTGCCGATCACCGCCACCATGGCGCGCTGTCCGTCTTCCAGATCGCTGATGAAACGGCCTTCGACGGGCTCGATGTCGGAGAGCACTCCCTCGTCGGCGGTGGCGCCGGTCAATTGAACGTTGTCCCGGTGTTCTTTGCCGAAATGCACGGAGACCATGCGGCTCACCGACATTCCAACCTCTTGCACCAGCTTGCTGTTGGCGCGCAGAAAATCGAACTCTTCCCGGGAAAGCTGCGGATTACGCCGGTCCATTTCCATATATTTCTTGGGGTCCCAGACACCCATCATAATGATGCGGCGCACCTTGAAGCCGTCGGCGCCCATGCTCGACACGTTTTGCGCGACGTACACGTTCATGCCGTCGATCACCGACATGACGGCGATGAGCGTGGTGGTGGCCAGGATGATGCCTAGCAGCGTGAGAAAGCTGCGCAGCTTGCTGCCGCGCAACGAAAGCGCTGCGCCGGTAACCGCCTCGCCGAAAGAAGCGTTGGTCTTCATTCAATTTCCAGACGATGTTCGGGGATGCTTTGTTCCTTGTCCGGCTATCCATTCCATTATCGCGTGATCCAGCCAGAACCGGGGACGCCCCCGCGCGATGAACCCCACATGCCCGCCGTATTCGGTCGCCAGCAGGTGCAGGCAGGGGTTTTGCTGGAACGCCGGGTGATCGTAGATTTGGAACGGGACCCAGGGGTCGTCTTTCGCGGCGATGAACAGGGCGGGAACGCGTATGCGATCCAGCAACTGGTTGGCGGATTGTGTTCTGTAATAATGTTCCGCGCCGGTGAATCCGAACGAGGGCGCGGTAATGCGATCGTCCAACTCGATGACGGTACGAATGCGCTGCAAATCCGCGCGGGTGGCGCGCCGCACCGCGCAGGCCCGGGCACCCATCAGACGCACGAAGCGGTCTTCGTAAAAGCTGTTATCCGGCTGTCCGATACGCCTGGCGCAAGCCTCCAGGTCGATGGCCGGCGAGACGGCGCAGATACCGGCGATCGGCGTCCGGGCGTCTGCACCCAATTCACCCGCGAGCTTGGCTACTACATTGCCGCCCAGCGAGAAACCCACCAGCCACGCGGGAGCCCGTCCTTCGCCTGCGAGCGCGCGCAGCACGGCCAGCAGGTCGCTGGTGAGCCCGGCGTGGTAACTCGTATGGGCAAGGTGCTCGGTGCCGCCGCAGCTTCGCAGGTTCAAGCGGTGGGCCGTGTATCCCGCCGCGATGGCGCAGAGGGCCATGCTGCGCATATAGCCGGAATCGGCCGATCCTTCCAGTCCATGGACCAGAACGATATCACCTCGAGACGCGCCCGCCGGCTGCTGCGTTTTGACGAGAACCTGCACATCCGGCTCCGCCAGGTATAGCTTGCTTTCAACTGGAAATCGTTTGTTGGCGGAAGGCCGCGGCCACAAGAACCCGGCGATGGTCTGAAAATGGGGGTTCTTGAAGAGGGGGACGAAGGGCTTCCCCACAGCCGCCTATTGGATCTGGTACGACAGCCGCACTTCCACCGATTTCGGCGGGAAGCAGGAGTTGTTGTTGCACGCTTGATAGCGCAGTTTCCCCACCATGATCCCCGGTCCGGCGGCGGCGCTGTCCGGTACCTTGAACTTGGCCACCAGATCGAAATCGCCGGTGAAGACGGAAAGTGGCTTTTCCGAGAACTCGTATTTCTCCGTACGCGGCTTGGGGAAAACCACGTCGCCAGGCTCGAGTGCGCCGGGAGTCCAGGTCAGCTTCAGCGGGATCAGGTAGGCGTCACTCGGCGTGTTGCTGTTGACGTGAAAACCCGGCTGGATCGAGACGGCGATCTTGGCCTCGGCGGCCGCGCCGCGCTTCGCGACTAGTTTTTGAGGCGCATCCGCCGTGAGGTAACCGCTACCTTGCGCCCACAAGCTCGCCAGGCAGAGACACGCCGCTAGAGCGGCTCGCGCCATTCGCGGGAGTTTGCAATAGTTCTTCGATGCCATTTTCAATGTCACTCTTGCTCGCCAGGCCCACATGGACCGCGGCGATCTTGCCTTCCCGGTCGATCAAAAACGTAGTCGGGAGAGCTTCGATGCCGCCGAATTTGTCGGCGGTGGAATCGTTGCCCATCACGATGCGGTAGTTGATGCCTATTTCATTGACGAACGGTTTGACGGTGTCCCAGCCGTCGTCATCCATGGAAACACCCAGCACAGCGAAGCCCTGGTCTTTGAGCTTGCGCTCGAAATCCATGAACCACGGGATCTCGATCTTGCAAGGCCCGCACCAAGTGGCCCAGAAGTCCAGCACAAGCACCTTGCCCTTGTAATCGGAAAGGTGCACGGTCTTGCCATCCGCGTCCTTCAGGGCGAAATCGGGCGCCAGATGCCGCTCTTGATCCGGTTTGAGTGAGGCGGCATGCACCGGCTTGGACGGCGAGCGGTGGTAGATCGTCCAACCCAGCGCGAAGCCGACCAGCAGCACCGCACCCAGGCGGAGAACCGACACAACCCTCTTTCTGTTTCCCACTATATGGATTATATCGAGATTTGGCTGCTAACATCCGACTGCGCGAACCAGCGGCGCCGCCGGTCCCGAAAGCGGCGCGCCAGCGTGTATTCCTTATGCGAGCGGACACCGGAAAACATCCAGGCGGCCGAATCGCAGAAGCTCTCGCAAACGTATTCGCGCCAGCGCCCGGTGCGGCGCCGGGCATCGTCCGGACGGAGCGCCCGTTTGCGCCATTCCGCGGACCAGCCCAGTTCGCCGCGCGCACTTCCCCGCAACTCCTCCCGCAGCAGTTCTTCGTAGGACCAGCGGCGCGGGTTGCCCAGCCGCAGCCAGACGAAGTGGAAGATCTCATGGACGAAGATGCGCGCGAACTCCCGGGGGTCGCCTGCCAGCCCGGCGTCGAACGCGATCCGCCGTTCCCGCAGAAAGGCGCCGGCGTGCACCTCGCCGTGCAGGTCCGTAAGAGCATGGCGGATTTCGAGCCGGACCGGCTGACCGGTCATCGGGGGAATTCGCTTGAGCAGGGTTCGCGCCTGGAAGAGGAGCGGCGGCTTCACTGCTAGAGTGTACCCGATCCGGCTATGGAGTGAAGAAATACCGAGTCAGATGGAAGAAAATCGGAGCGGAAAACGCCACTGAATCCAGACGGTCCAACATTCCGCCGTGACCCTCGATCAGGTGACCCCAATCCTTGACGCCCCGGTCGCGCTTGATTGCCGACATCACCAGTCCGCCGAAAAAAGCCATCAGGTTGGCGGCGAGCGCCATGCCCATCGCCTGTAGCGGGTGAAACGGAGTAATCCGCCAAAGAGCCGTTCCCAGAAGTGTCGCGCTGGCCACACCGCCTACAAAGCCTTCGACGGTCTTCGAGGGCGACAACTCCGGCGCGATCCGGTGGCGTCCGGCGAGTTTGCCCCAGACATACTGCAGAACGTCGCTGGACTGAACCACGATCAGCAGGAAGACCAGCAGAAGCGCGCTGCGGCCCCGGTAGCCGGGGATATCGAGCGTAAGGAGCGCCGGAACGTGCGAGATGCAGTAGACACTGATCATCAATCCCCACTGAATTTCAGATGTCCGCGCCAGAAAGCTGTGTGGATCGCCGAAGAGGGCAGCCGTGATCGGCAGAACCAGGAACGCGTACACGGGAATCAGGATGGCGAAGAAGCCATACCAATCCACCCAGATCAGCCAATACTGCATGGGCAACACGACGAAGAAGCTCAAAACCAGCGCGGTCCGATCCGCCCGGTGGGTGGGGGTGAGGGTGATGAATTCGCGCAAGCAGGCGAAGGACACAAAGGCAAACAGAAGAACCACCGTGTGGCGGCCCGCGAGGACCGCCACGCCCAACACGATCAACATCGTCCACCAGCCCTTGATGCGCGCGTTCAGGTTGTCGAGCACCAGACTGGGCTGCGCACCGGCACGGAGCCGGAGGATCAGAGCGACCAGGCTCGCCATCACAAGCACAGCCGCCACCGCCGCGTAAATCAGCAATCCTTCCCGCAGACTCATGCATTCCCCAATTCGACGAGCGAGCGTCGCAAGCGATCCAGGAACGCCGCTTTCTGCTCGCCGATTTCCAGCCGCTCGGGCTTTCCAAATGCCGCGGAACAGAGTAGCGGAATGGGAAGCACGACGCCCTTGGGCATGACACGGTACGAATTATCGATCCAGACCGGCACCAGTTCCACCTGCGGCCGCGCCTGCGCGAGATGAAACACGCCCGACTTGAACGGCTGCACGCAATCGCCAGGTCCGCGCGTGCCCTCGGGAAAGATAATGAGCGACGCGCCTTCATCAAGCGCCTGGCACATGATCGCAATAGGATTCTGGTTGGGCTCGGAGCCGCCTCTGGCTACCAGTATGCCGTGAAAGACGCGGTGAATGATGTATCGCCGGAATGCGCCCCGTTCCCAATAGTCGCTGGCCGCCACCGGGCGCGTCCTTTTTCGCAGCCGCACGGGAAGGACAGACCAGAGCAGCACGAAATCCATATGACTCGTATGGTTGGCGAAGTAGATGCGCTGTACACTGGCGGGGCCGCACCCGAGCCACCTGGCCTGCACTCCGGTAAGGAACTGGGTTCCTCCGGTAATCAACGCCGCAACCAACGGTTCGAATATCACATGCCTGCTGCCTGAAGGATCATACCAACTGCCAGGGTCGCCATCTGAACCGCGATCATGGCGGCCTGGAGCTTCCACAGCTTGAGTGCACCGTTGCTTCGCTCGGGAATCGTGCGTTCCTTGCCTGTGCGTAAGAATCTCCAGCCGCGCAACAGGTCATCAAGCTTGCGACAGCCATCGGCCGGCCCGCCGGCCAGTTCCCGGAAAAACGCTCGATCGATCGCCACTCGTACGCCAAGGTAACATCCCACGGGCCAGCACAAGATCGAAGAAGCGAAAGCCAGCCGGGCGGCCGAGTGCGCCCATATCGTACCGATGCCTGCGATGACTGCCGCACAATGGCTGGCGTTGGCCAGCATTCTGCCGGAGTCCAAAAGACTCGATGTCACGCGGCACTCGAATTCGGGTGTCATCTTTGGGCTCGCCCGCGAACCGATTCTTCTAGAAGAGCCCGATATGCCGGGGGCAAGACAATCGAAGAGCGGCGAACGCGAATGTATTCGATGGCCTCGTTTACTGAGGACGCTCTACCGACTTCGACCAGCCAGGCGGCCATCGCGGCGGCGCTTCGTGAGTACCCCAGCGCGCAACACACAAGCGTGGGCCGCTTAGCTCCCAGATCCTGAATCGCCCTCACGGCTGCTTCCAACTGGCTCATGGCTGGCGCAACCAAGTCCAGCATCGGGATGCAACTATAGGTAATGCCTTCGGTATCGGCCGGCAACTCGGCCGTCAAATCTACCAACGAAGCGATACCGAGCGCATCGCGCTCCGCACGCCGGGGCAATCGCCCGAGCCAAACACCGCCCGCGATCTCATGTGCGGGCGCTTGGTTCCTGGTGTGCCAGCGGGAGTTGAGCCACGCTCCCAGAAGGAAGGGCGCCAGCAGGACGGTCATGGCCGGCAGAATAACGCCATCGTTCTTCCGAAAGAGTTCAGGCCGCCCGCTGCAATAGATCCCGGCGACGATCGCCAGCGCCCCGGCCGGCCATAGGAGAAGCCACGCCGTTCCGCCAACCAGCCCGGCGAGGCTTCCGCAAATCAGCGCACCCACGAAATATATTGCGGCGAGGCGGAACCGCCGCGGATCATGCGACGGCACTGGCCGGCTCGCGTGTGCAAAGCCCGGAAACAGTACTATCGCGAAAAGTCCGGCCCACAGCCCGGTGGGAAGGTCGATGAAATGATGCTGGTAAGTGGTGAGGGTGGAGAGCGCCATCAGCAGAAACCAGCCCCGAATCAGCCACAGCGCCGCACCACGGAAGTGCCGGCCGCACGCGGACCATAAGACCGCGGTGAGGGCCACGTGCAGCGAAGGCGCCTGGTTGAATGGCTTGTCAAAGCTCGTTAGGGCGTTGAACATCCAGCCGAATAGTCCAGTGACCGCAGGCCTCGCGAAGCTGAATCGCAAAGGGAGCAACAGGAAGCCTGCTACGCAAAGGATCTGTACCGCGAGCAATCTTCTGACGTGCATGCCGAGTTCGGCGCGGGTGCGGCACAGAAACAGCGAGGCGGCGTAAAACAGGTCGGTAGACCAATACGGCACAATGGTCCAGGCGAGGAAAGGGATGCGGTGTTCCCACCCGAAGACTAAGGAAGGTACGTGGTGGCGCAGGCCGGTTACCCAGTTTGCGAATCCATAGCTCAGGAAGAAAAACGGCGTCAGGCCCGCCAGCCATGCCATGGCGAACGGCCACAGATGAGGGTCCGACTTGCCAGCCGGCGCGACAGCGATCAAACGCGTAACCTCTCTGCCAGGGAAACGGTGAAGATCCCCCAGTCGTCGGTTAGTTGGTCGAGCTTTCGGAAACCCGCGCGCTCTACTAGCTGGTCCATTTCCGCCTGAGTCCTGCGGCGCATGATCCATGGCAGGTGATCGCGGTGGCTCGGGAGCGTGCGGGCGATCATTTCCAGTTGCGGATGCCACGGCTGCCCGGTGTAGATCAGATATCCTCCAGGCTCGATCGCGTCCGCCAGGCCGGCGAGCGATTCGCGCACGGGAGCGTTGGCGGGGAACAACTCGTAAAGGCCGGAGACCACGCCGAGGGTAGGCCGCGGATCAATCGCGGCTACGCTCGCCCGGTCGAAGGCGTCGCCTCTTTCGAAGTGCGCCACCGCCCCCATGCCTTTGCGCCGGATCAGATTTCCTCCGTCGCGGACATTGACCTCGCTGAAATCGCGTAACAGTACGCGATCGCCTTCTTGAATTCGGTGTTCCAGCGCATCGAGCACGTACCGCCCGTGACCGGCCGCGATATCGGCGATGCGCAGCGGCCGCCCAGCAGCCCGTAGAGCCGCAATCGCCCTCGCGAGTAAACATTCGAGGTGCTGTTTGCGTACACGGATGCCCCGCCAGCCGATAGCGTTGAGGAAGAACCAGTCGATGAGCTTCCCGAGCGGCGTTATTCCTGACGGCTTGTTCCGGTAGACATAATCCAGCGTGCTGCCGGAATCGAAGCCCGCCGCAAGTCCGAGCCGTATACCATCGGAAAGCCGCCCTCCAGTCCGCATGGCCAACCGTGTCAGGCCGAAATTGATAGCTTTCAACGAGAAGGGCGGCAAGGGCCGGCTCAGCCGTGCGAACTCTTCTTGCGTGTACCCGGCGTGATCGGCATCCAGCAGGCTCGTCGAAACCGGCGATTGCGAGAAGCGTTCACAGAGGAATTGGCGGACCTTGGCGATGGCGGGACCACGCTCCTTCTCACCCAAAGTATCGTGATAGAAACCCTCGAATACGTGTTTCTCCTTCACGGTCGCGCCCAGTCGCTCGAAGAAGCGGTGCTGCGGGGCGAGGTGCACCACGAAATCCGCTCCTGAAATCAGCACCTGGGTGGGCGCCTGAATCGCCTGCGCATCCGCGATCACTCGGTCGGCAGTGTCGTAGAGGGCCAGCAGGATACTAGCCGAGATCGGCCGGCGAATCAGCGGATCGGCTGCGTAAGAGGCGATGCGTTCCGGATCATGCGTAAGGGCTCGCGCTTTCACATAAGAGCTCACCTGGAGGTTGCCGTAAACTGCCTGGAAGAGCCGCAAGGCGGGGCGGGCGAGCGGCACATAGAGCTTCACGCTGAAGGCAGGCGAGGCGAGAATCATGCATCGGATGCGCGGAGCATAGTCGTGAACCCAGGCCGCCAGCAGCACGCTCCCCATGCTTTGCCCCAAGACGGCAATGTCCCCTATTGCAAGTTTGAATGTGCCGGAGATGTGGCGGACAAATTCATCGATATCCTTTACGATGCCACCTACGGTAAGGCTGGCGCCCTGTGCTTCGACGGATCGTCCATAGCCTGGAGCGTCCCAGGCGAACATCGCCATGCCGGGCAGATCGAGTTCATCCACGACGTGCTGCAAACGGCCCGAGTGCTCATGGCCGCGGTGGAATAGAACGAGTGCCTCGCTTGTGGTACAGCTTAGTGCGGGCCAACAACGATAGAAAAGGCGAGTTCCACCGCTCGTTATGAAGTAACGCTCTTCTGGAATCCGCATGGTGGTGCGCTCAACAACGCACATCGCGAGCGCGTAGGGCGCTCGTTTCGGCCAGTCCGTTCCGCACTCTGTTGATAATTGTAGCGGCGAGCAACAGGGCGATCAATCTGGGGAACAGCCACGAAGCCCAAGGCGCGACGCCGAGGTGTAAACCGATCCACAGGGCCATAGCGCCGAACGCGAATGCGCGATCACTCTTGCCCATGGGGCCGTCATAGCGGCGACTGGCCCCGGTCGTCACCGCGACGGTTCCCGCCATCTCCGAGATAACCGCAAGCACGATGACGGCTCCAATCCATAACGGATCGAAACCCGGCAGATACGCAAATGGGAAGTACAGGAAGGCATCCGAAACCACGTCGCTCAATTCGTTCAGATAAGCGCCCAGGTCTGATTTCTGGCCGAATTCGCGCGCCAGCATGCCATCCATCGCGTTCAGGGCCATCCTTAGGAAAAGGAAAACGGGCAGTACGAGCAGCAATGCACGGGATTCGATGCGTGCGGTCAGCAGCACGCCGACAGCGATGGAGAGGGTGCAAGCAAGCAAAGTGACTTGGTTGGCTGTAACCCCCGCACGGGCTAACAAGCGCACAATGGGGCGGAGCCGGCCTTGAAAGCTCGGTTTGAGCGAATAGATGCTCGGCACAGGTTCAGTGTAGCTGAGCTTGTGGCCGGTCAGTGCGCTTTCAACTCGCTAATCGCGCTGCCGAGGACAGTCGGTGACATTCCGCAGCGCGCAGACTTTGCCGCCTTATCGCTTGCCGACCTTGCCGATAACCAGCTTCAGTGTGCTCCCGCTCGTCACCATGGGTTGGCCAGCGCCGCTACGCCTGCTTGGCCGCCAAATCGCCGATCACCGGCAGCGCGATCTTCTTGCCCTGATAGGTCTGAATCATCAGGAAGATCCACAGGGCGAAGAAGCCCAGATCCAGCAGCGAGATCAGAATATGAAGGGACCACGGCAAAATGATTACCAGAGCCCACACCACGATGAACGCCGCCACATTGAGGAAGATCGATTGGAAGGCGTGAAAGCGAATGAGCTTGTTCTTGCTGTACGGTTCCAGCACCAGGAAAATGATCCCGGTGATGAGCCCAAACAGGTAACAAAGGGCTGCGGCTGTATTTTGAGGTAAGCCCGAAGCGCTTATCACCGGAGCGGGTCCAGCGGAAGGCGCCGCCGGGTCCACAGCCGTTCCACATTTTGCGCAATAGCGCCCTTCCACTGCGGCACCA
>Ga0181521_10000976_pt1 | contig 35346 bp, 29 predicted proteins | sample PEATcosm2014_Bin_32_FD_119764 | JGI IMG/M metagenome (GOLD analysis project Ga0181521, IMG submission 119764) | Peatland microbial communities from MTU Mesocosm Facility, Houghton, MI, USA - PEATcosm2014_Bin02_60_metaG | ecosystem: Environmental > Terrestrial > Soil > Wetlands > Peat | place...
GTCCAAATGTTGTCATGTGCGTCGGTAGCGTTTCCGGCCACTTCGCCCTGTACCCACCGGTTGGCGGTGGTGTTAAACGTAGTGGATGTTCCATTGGAGATCTCGGTACCGATTGTCCCGTAGGCGGCAGCAAATGTGTCCGGGTAACCGCCGGGGGTGGGCCAGCTGTACGGGTTATAGCCGGCTGGAGCCGGCAGCTCTTTGGGCCAGGAGGCATCGACCCTGAACTTGGGTACGTGATCCCGGTCCGCCTTGACGTGTGTGGGTTTCCACAACCCAAGACCGACGACGAGCGCGACAACGACTGCGCCCGCGTACAAATATCGTGCGCTTCTCATGTGCTCTCCTTTCAACTCTACAGTTTTCGCCGGAGCTAAGCGAAAACGGGAAGGAGGTTGATCTTATGAGCCCGCTGCTCGGAGGCGCGACAGAACGGCACGCCACCACGCTTGCGAAGCACCGGAACTCTGAATCGGGGGAGGCACCCGGGGTTGGGGCCGAAAGGGTAGGCGCGACCAAGTCCAATCGTGCGGAGTGGCTGGCCACCCCTGAAGCGCTGCGAACTTTATCCCTCCACAGCTCCCGCTGTCAATCGTGACGATGTCGCCAACATGTAAAATTTTGTAAATGGAGAAAGGCGTGAATTCCGCGCCGGGAGCGGATTTGCGGCGTTCAGCCGATTGATCCGTACTCCGCCAGGTCGAAACGCAGCATGCTGCGTCTCCACCAGAGCGGCTACAATGCTCTTCTTCGAGGGAACACCATGTACTCCCGCTCGCACGCACGCTCCATGGTCATCACCCGCTACGGCATCGTAGCTACCGCGCACGCGCTGGCCTCGCAGGCTGGCGCCGAAGTGCTGGCGCGCGGCGGTTCCGCGGCCGACGCGGCCATTGCCGCCAATGCCGTGCTGGGCGTCACCGAGCCCATGATGAACGGCATGGGCGGAGACCTGTTCGCCCTCTACTGGCAGGCGAAGAAGCGCAAACTCTACGGCCTGAACGCCAGCGGATGGGCGCCGGCAGCGCTCACCATCGAGCACCTCAGGCGCAAGGGATACGCCGCCATGCCGCACGACGGCATCGATTCCGTCACCGTGCCCGGCGTGGTGGACGGCTGGAGCGAGTTGCACCGCCGCTTCGGCCAGCGGCGCTGGAAGGAAATCTTCCAGCCGGCGATCTTCTATGCCGAACACGGCTATCCTGTGCCGGAGGTGATCCAGGGTTATTGGCAGGTCGGCCCCGAGGCGCTGGCGCACGACAAGGAGAGCCAGCGCGTCTACCTGCCGGATGGCAAGGTTCCTGCCGTAGGCGCGATCTTCCGCAATCCCGATCTGGCCAAGAGCCTGCGCCTGATCGCCGACGACGGCGCCAAGGCTTTCTATCGCGGCAGGATCGCGCGCGCTATCGTCAGCACCTCGGAGGCGCACGGCGGCGTTATCTCCAAGGACGACCTGGCCGAGTTCTCCGCCGAGTGGGTGGACCCGATCTCGACCACCTATCGCGGCTGGACGGTCTACGAGCTACCGCCCAACGGACAGGGCATGGCCGCGCTCGAAATGCTGAACATCATGGAAACCACGCCGGCATCGCCCGACGGTCCGGTCAGCGTGGCCGAGTTGCACAAGAAGATTGAGGCCATGAAGCTGGCCTACGCCGATCTCGAGCGTTACAACGCTGATCCGCGCTTCACCAAGGTTCGAGTGAAAGGCCTGCTCTCGAAGAAATATGCGAAACAGCGCGCCAAGCTCATGGCGCGCGACCGCGCTGGCGACTTCGCATTCGGCGTGCCGCCCGGAAGCGACACGACTTATCTGGCGGCCGTGGATCGCGAGGGCAACATCGCCTCGCTGATCCAGAGCAACTACATCGGCTTCGGCTCGGGCATCACCGTGCGCGGCATCGGGTTCGTGCTGCAGAGCCGCGGCGCGCTGTTCTCGCTCGACCCCGCGCATCCCAACGCGCTGGCGCCGCGCAAGCGGCCGTTTCACACCATCATTCCCGCGTTCATGGAGCGCGGCGATCAGCACATCGGCTTCGGCATCATGGGCGGAGCGAACCAGCCGCTGGCGCACGCGCAGTTCGTCTCGAACGTCGTGGATTACGGCATGAACATCCAAGCGGCGCTCGAGCACCCGCGCTTCACCGTCGGCGAACGAGTAGGACGCCGCATCCTGCTCGAAACCCGCGTCAAGCTGGAGGTGGCACGGCAACTCTCCGCCATGGGACACGCGCTCGAAGGCGTGGGAGATTTCTCGACCGCCATGGGACGCGGCCAGGCCGTGCTGCACGATTCCAGGGCGAAGGTGAATTATGGGGCCTCGGATGCGCGTGCCGATGGCGCAGCCGCGCCCGAGCCTCCGCCGGTGAAGTGGTAGTGCCGGAATCAAACGGTCGGCCGGCGGGAGTACAATAATTCGCTTTTCGTCGGCCCCGTAGCAACGTCTGGTTTTCCCCAACGCTAAATGGAGGATCCAATATGACATCGCGGTCTATCCTGAAGTCGCTTATCGTGGTAATGCTGGTGCTTTGCGCCGGCAGTGCGTTCACACAGGCGCCGCCTGCTCCTTCAGCCTATCTCACGCCCATCGGCCCGGCGATCAGCTTGGAAAATGCCAAGAAAGCAGCCGCAGCAGCCCTCGCCGAGGCGCGCAAGAACGGCTGGCTGCAGGCGGTGGCGGTCGTGAGCCCCGGGGGCTATCTGGTGTATTACGAAAAGATGGACAACACCCAACTGGGCAGCGCCGACGTGGCCATCGATAAGGCGCGTTCCGCGGCGCTATACAAACGTCCAACCAGGGTCTTCCAGGATGCACTAGAGAAGGGCGGCGTTAACTTGCGCGTCCTTGCACTGAAGGGCGCGGTGCCGGTCGATGGCGGCCTGCCCATCATCATGGATGGCAAACTGGTCGGCGCCATTGGCGCCTCCGGCGACCTGGCGCAGAACGACGGACAGTGTGCCGCCGCGGGGGTCGCCGCCCTCAAGTAATAGGTCATAAACCGGAAAGCCGGCGCGGATGCCGGTGCCCGTTAGCGCTCCAGACTTGGTAGCATACGTGGCACACGAGCGATCTTGATGAAGATCAACTCTTTCTTACGCGCCGGCGCCCTGGTCATACCCGTCGCTGGGAATCTCAACACCTGAATTCCGGCTTGGAGGCTTCGATGTACCGACGTCATGGTCGCATTTCAACTCTCATCCTAGGAATCATGCTCGTCATGGCTGGGATGACCCCGCTGCGGGCCCAGACCGGCAAGATCGAAATCCTATGGCTCGGTCAGTCGGCAACCAGGATCACGACGGTCAGCGGTAAAGTGATCGTCATCGACCCATTTCTCACGCAGAATCCGAAGACGCCCCCGCAGTACAAGAACCTCGACGCGCTCGGCAAGGTGGATCTCATCCTGGTCACACATGCCCACGGTGATCATCTGGGTGATGGGGTTGAGCTGGCGAAGAAGAATAAGGCGCCGCTCTGGGGGCCGGCGGGGCTCGATCAGTCATTGCAGACCCTCGGCCTCTTGCCGCCCGAACTGGCGCCGCGCATGAACAAGGGCGGTACCATCACGCCTCTGGGTCCTGACATCAAAATCACGATGGTGCGCGCCGAGCACAGTTCCGAGCTCGTCTGGCAGAACCCCGCCACCGGCAAGAGCGAGACCCACACTGGGGGAGAACCGTGTGGGTTTATCATCGAATTCGAGAACGGCTTCAAGCTCTACCATATGGGAGACACGGCACTCTTCGGCGACATGAAGTTCATCGGCGAGTACTACAAGCCGGATCTGATCATGATTCCCATCGGCGGGCACTTCGTCATGAACCCGAAGGACGCCGCCTACGCGACCAATCAGTATCTGAAGCCGAAGTTCGCGATCCCGATTCACTATGCGACCTTCCCACAGTTGAAAGGGACGCCGCAGGAGTACGTGCAGGCGCTCGGCACCACCTCGACGAAGGTCTTCCCGATCAATCCAGGAGACAAGTTGACATTTTAAGGAGGGCAAGAAAGCGCTCCCGCACGTGATCCTGTGTTGCTTGGCCTGCGCTTGGCCCCTCGGTGCTGTGAGCCCTGTTCACGATCGCCTTTGCGCGGTAGCATGAGGAAGGAGCGATTCCGATGCACGTGAGCCCGTTCATCCGCGCCGGCGCGCTTGTCATGTTCTGCCTTTCGGCAGTGTCGTTCGGCGCCGCCGACAAACCCGGCAAGCTCGACGGCTTCGCCCGCTGCCTGGGCGAAAAGAAAGCCGCCATGTACGGCGCCTTCTACTGCGAACATTGCAAGGAGCAAAAGGACCTGTTTGGCGACGCTGCCCAATATCTGCCCTACGTGGAATGCGTGGAGAAGGGCACGCGCAAGATCACCGACGAGTGCAAGGCGCTCGGCATCCGCAAGACGCCCACCTGGATCTTCGAGAACGACCGCGTCGAAGGCAAGGTGCTCTCCCTCCAGGAACTCAGCCAGAAGAGCGGCTGCCGGCTGCCGTGAGCCGCATCCTGCTGGCCATCTCGTTGCTGGCCGTGGTGGGGATGGCGCTCTCCGCGGTCTCGCTCAAGAACCACTACAGCGGCGAGAAAACCGAGTACTGCGACCTGGGCGAAACCTTCAACTGCGACCTGGTGAACCGCAGCGTGTATTCGCACGTTGGGCCGGTGCCGGTGGCGGCCATCGGCCTGATCGGGTACGCGGCGCTGGTCGCCCTATCCCGCATGCGGCGCCGGTCGGCCGCGGCGCTGATGCTCCTGGGCGCCGTGGCGGGGCTGGCGTTCGCGCTCTACCTCACCTACATCGAGGCCTATGTGTTGGGCGTGTGGTGCATTCTGTGTCTCAGTTCGCTCGTGACGATCGTGGCCATCACAGCGCTCTCGGGGGTAGCGCTGGCGCGTGCCTCGGCTTCTCCTGATCGCAACCGGCAACATCTTTCCTGAAACCTCACTGCCTGGTCTCGCAACTAATACTCGAAACTAGAAACTCGAAACTGGAAACTGGAAACTGCAAGATGCGCGCCGTCATCATCACTCGCCCGGGCGGGCCGGAAGTGCTCGAGGTCCGCGAGCTACCCACGCCCACGCCGTCCGCCGACCAGGTCCTGGTCCGCGTATACGCCGCCGGCATTAACCGTGCCGACATCCTGCAACGCCGCGGACTATATCCCCCGCCGCCCGGCGTGCCGCAGGACATCCCCGGCATGGAGTTCGCCGGCGAGATCGCCGCAGTCGGACCCGAGGTGCGGCTGTGGCAGAAGGGACAGCGCGTCTTCGGCATCGCCGCCGCCGGCTGCTACGCCGAGTATCTGGTCGCCCACGAGCGCGCCCTCGCCGAGTTTCCGGAGAACCTCAATTGGGTCGAAGCCGGCTCCATCCCGGAAGTCTTCATCACTGCCCACGACGCCCTGTGGAAACAGGCCGAGCTGCGCCCGTCGGAGACCGTGCTGATCCACGCCGTGGGCAGCGGCGTCGGCATCGCCGCCGTGCAACTGGTGCGCGCCATGAATGCGGTCCCTTACGGCACGTCGCGCACCGCCGACAAGCTCGACCTTGCCCGCAAACTCGGCCTGGAGGACGGAGTCGCGCTCGACGCCTCGCTCTCGGCGCTCGCGCCCGCGGTCGAGCGCTGGACTGCGAAACGCGGAGTGGATGTGGTGCTCGATTGCGTCGGCGGGCCCTACGTCACCGCCAGCGTGCGCGCCCTGGCGCTGCAAGGAAGGCTGATCCTGATCTCGCAATCCGCCGGACCCACCGCCGAACTCGACCTGCGCGCCGTCATGCCCAGGCGCCTCACCCTGCGCGGCACCACGCTGCGCATGCGCCCGCTCGAGGAGAAAATCATGGCCACGCGCGCCTTCGCCGCCGAAGCTGTGCCCCTGTTCGCGCGCGGCGTGCTGCGAACCATCATCGACAGCGAATTTCCTCTCGACCACGTGCAGGCGGCCCACGCTCGCCTCGAATCCAACGAGACGTTTGGGAAAGTGGTGCTGCGTTTGTAGCGGGGCCATCCTGCACTACGGTGCTGTCATCCTGAGCGAGCGCGCCCGACCCTTTGACTTCGCTCAGGGCAAGGTTTGGCGCGCGAGTCGGAGGACCCCTACCCCCCTAATTAAGATGTTGCACAGTAGGGGTGCTTCGACTCGTGCGGGCAAAAGCGGCCCGCACTCGCTCAGCATGACAGCGTGCAGCATTGTTAACGGTTAGGTAATTACGACCACCTCCCCGCCCCCGTGCATAATCAATCTGCAAGCCTCGAGCGCCCAGCAACAGGCGCTCCGACACTACCAGGTGTTTGTCTAGCTCTTGACAATTCCTGCCCGCGGGAAGAAACTTCCGAACACTTCTCTCCCCAAAGCTTTAGAGTCTGGCTGTCTCCCTCGATGAGGAACCATAGTGCTTTTGCCAAGAACGCATTGCTTAGCGTCAGTTTTGGTACTCGTGCTGGGATTGCAGACGGCGGTGGCGCAGTCTGGCAGGGGTTCCGGAGGCAGCGCTACCGGAACCAGCAGTCCGGCTGACCGGCCTGGTCCGCGCGACATTTTTCTCACCGGAAATGTGGTTACCGGCGACGGTGTGCCGCCGCCGGAGCGGGTCGCGATCGAGCGGGTGTGCAGTAACAAGATCGTGCGCCTGGGGTACACGGATGCCAAGGGTTTCTTCAGCGTGCAGTTGATGGAGACTAACCCGGTCCTGCAGGATGTCAGCAGCAGTGCCATGGACGCGTATGCCGCACGCGGCGTGACGCCCCCGACTGCGACGGATGTTGGCATCCAGCCGGCGGGATTGCCGGTGGGTTTGGGCGATGGGCTCACCGCCATGGCGGGATGCGAATTGCGCGGGCGCTTAGCGGGGTTCCAGTCAACTTCGGTCATGATCGTCGTCACCGGGGACCTGCAAACATTGAACCTTGGAACCATAGTCCTGCTGAAAGGACAGGAGCAGGGGTCAACCCTGAGCGCGACCAGCGTGAATGCTCCCAAAGAGGCCAGGAAGGCGTACGAAAAAGCCAGTGCCCACCTCCAGAAACATAAGCTGCCGGAAGCCCAGGCGGAACTGGAACGGGCGGTGAAGCTGTATCCGCAATATGCCGCCGCCTGGACGAACCTGGGCTGGCTGCACCAGCAGCAGAACCGCCTCGATCTGGCGCGCGGCGCCTTCAGCCAGGCGCAGGCGGCGGACGACAAGTTTGTGCCCGCGTGTGTGGGCTTGGCGTCGGTGGCGGTCCGGCAGTCGCAGTGGGCGGAAGCCGAGCAGTTCAGCGCCCGCGCCACGCAGTTGGATGGCGTGGATTTTCCGGTGGCTTTCTACTACAACGCGGTGGCGAATTTTGAGCTGGCACAGGTGGACCCGGCAGAAAAGTCGGCGCGCATGGCTGAGCGGCTGGATGGGCGGCACTCGCTGCCGCAGGTGACACTGTTGCTGGGAGCCATCCTGGCCGAGAAACGGGACTACGCGGGCGCCGCGGAAGAGTTAAAGCTTTACCTAAAGTTTGCCCCGGCCGCAGCCAATCTGGAGAAGGTGCGCGGACAAGTGGTGGAACTGGAGAAGCTTGCGGCATCCACCGACCAGACCGCCGCGCCCACGGCGCTGCCGTCCCTCCCGGCGGCTGCGCCTCCGGCCCCGGAAGTCCGATTGACAACGCTGAACAATCGAGACGAAATAGCCAGTGCGGCTGGCAATCCCAGCCCGCCGGTAATGGCTTTGCGAGAAGACTGGGCGCCAGCGGATGTCGACGATGTAGTTCCGCCGGTCAGACCCGATGTCCCCTGTGCCGTGCACGAGGTGCTGCGTGCAGCGAGCATGCGGGTCAAGGAGCTGATGGATAATCTTCAGCAATTCAGCGCCACCGAGCGGATCGAGCACGAAAGCGTGGATAAACAGGGGAACGCACACCGATCCGAGTCCGTCACCTTCAAGTATGTCGCCCAAATCAGGGTCGTTGGGCCCGGGCAGTTGGATACCCAGGAGTACCGGAGCGGCAGCTCATCGACTCAATCGTTCCCGGCGGGGCTGGCGACCAGGGGCATGGCCACACATGCGCTGATGTTCCTTCCCAGCATGATCGACGACCTCACGGTGACCTGCGAAGGGCTCGGCAGCGTGCAGGGCAAACCCGCGTGGCAGCTCCATTTCGTGCAGCGAGCGGACCGGCCTCCTCGTTTCCGTGAATACCACACGCAGAAGGGCTATTTTCGCGTGGCCATCAAGGGACGCGCCTGGATCGCGGCCGATAACTATCAGGTCATGCGCATGGAAACCGATTTGGCCAAGCCGATCGAGGAGATCGCCCTGCGCAAGGACCACGTGATCATCGATTATCGCCCAGTGGAATTTCGCAAGCGCAATATCCAGCTCTGGCTGCCGGAGACGACCGATCTCTACCTGGATCTTAATGGCCAGCGCTCGCATCGCCGGCACAGTCTCAGCGACTTCGAACTGTTTTGGGTGGACGTCGCCGGGAAAACTCAACCACCCACCGACTCTGGTCCTCCTCAGTGAGATCTGCGGTCTGCGGTTCGCGTTGACTCCGGCTCGCCCGACGCCCTACTATTGCGCCACACTCACACTCCACGAGGCCTAATCATTGATCGGTCGCACGCTTTCCCACTATCGCGTTCTCAGCAAGCTGGGCGGCGGGGGCATGGGCGTGGTCTACAAGGCTGAGGACACCAAGCTCGGCCGCGTGGTGGCGCTCAAGTTCCTGCCCGAAGATGTCTCCCGCGACCAGCAGGCGCTGGCGCGCTTCCAGCGCGAGGCGCGCGCCGCCTCGGCGCTCAACCATCCCCACATCTGCACTATCTACGAGGTCGGCGAAGACCAGGGCGAGAACTTCATCGCCATGGAGTTCCTGGAAGGCGAGACGCTCAAGCACCGCATCGAGGGCAAGCCGCTCAAGCTGGAGCAGATCCTCGAGCTCGGCATCCAGATCGCCGACGCGCTCGACGCCGCGCACTCCAAGGGCATCATCCATCGCGACATCAAGCCCGCTAACATCTTCGTAAGCCCGCGCGGCCAGGCCAAGGTGCTGGACTTCGGGCTGGCCAAGCTGGTCTCCCAGCGGCATGCGGAAGTGGGGGTCTCGGCCGCGCCCACGGTGGGCATGAATCTCACCAGCCCCGGCTCGGCGGTGGGTACTATCGCCTACATGTCGCCGGAGCAGGCGCGCGGAGAAGAACTGGATGCGCGCAGCGACCTGTTCTCTTTCGGGGTGGTGCTCTACGAGATGGCCACGGGGAAACAGGCATTTTCTGGAACCACATCGGCGGTCATCTTTCATGCGATTCTTGAAAAGACGCCTCCGGCGGTGCGCTCACTCAATCCCAACCTGCCGCCCAAGCTGGAAGAGATCGTCGGCAAGCTGCTCGACAAGGATCTCGAAATGCGCTACCAGAGCGCGGCCGAGTTGCGCGCCGACCTGAAGCGGCTGAGGCGGGAAAGCGAGTCCTCGCGAACCGCGGCGGCTTCGGCGGTGGCAACAGAGTCCGGCACGGTCGTGGCTGCGCCCGCCGTGCGGCCCCGGGCGGCAGCCGGTCGCTGGGCGTTGATTGCGGGCGCCATGGTTGCGCTGGTGCTCATCGCCGCCGCGTTCGTGGCGGGACGGCGCATGGGCGAAACGCCTCCTCCGCTCTACCACCTGCTGACCTACCGCCGCGGCACTATCCGCATGGCGCGCTTCGCGCCCGATGGCCGGACCATCGTGTACAGCGCCGCCTGGGAAGGAAAACCCACGGACGTCTTCACCACCCGCGTGGGCAGCCCGGAATCACGCTCCCTGGGCGTGCCCGGAGCGGAGATCCTGGCCCTCTCTTCCACCGGCGAGATTGCGATCTCGCTCGACAGCCGGCAGGTCAAGAACATGACCTATAACGGCACCCTGGCGCGCATGCCGCTGGTAGGCGGCGCCCCGCGCCAGGTGCTGGAGAACGTGCATTGGGCCGACTGGTCGCCTGACGGAAGCTCGCTGGCGGTGGTGCGTAACATCGGCGGCAAGGACCGCCTGGAGTTCCCGATCGGCAGAGTCCTCTACGAAACCAGCGGCTGGATCAGCCATCCGCGCATCTCGCCTAAAGGCGATCAGATTGGCTTCATCGATCACGCGGTACAAGGCGACAGCATCGGCTCGGTCGCCGTGGTTGACCTCAACGGAAACAAGAAGAACCTCACCGCGGAAGCTCCCGGCGGAGCTATGGGATTGGCCTGGTCACCGTCGGGCGACGAGATCTGGTACACAGCAGCGACGGTGGGTATCGATCGCGCAATCTACGGCGTCACGACCTCTGGGCGCCAGCGCCTGGTCGCCCGCGTACCGGCCGACCTGACCGTACAGGACACCTGGCGCGACGGGCGTGTGCTGCTGGCCCGCGACAGTTGGCGCCGCGGCATCATTGGTGAAGCGCCGGGACAGAGCACCGAACATGATCTGACCTGGCTCGACTGGTCGTATCCCCTTACACTCTCGGCAGACGGCAAGACGCTGCTGTTCCGCGAGGAAGGCGAAGCGGGCGGATCCACCTACGCCGCTTACATCCGCAGAACCGACGGTTCGGCGGCAATCCGGCTGGGCGATGGCGCGTCGCTGGCACTCTCTCCCGACGGCAAATGGGCGCTGTGCACCCGCGCCGATCGCCCCACGGAGCTCTTTCTGCTGCCCACCGGTCCGGGCGAAGCGAAATCGCTAGGTAGCGGCCCGATCAATCACAGCGCCGCCGCCTGGCTGCCGGATGGCACCAAGTTTCTGTCGTCGGGAGCGGAAGAAGGAAAAGGGGCGCGAGTGTACCTCCAGGACATACAGGGAGGAAAGCCGCAACCGGTTACTCCTGAAGGAGTCAATGCGCTTTCCTTCGCGCTCTCGCGTGATGGCAAGACGGTGGCGGCGACTGCGGCCGACGGGAGAGGCTACCTCTATCCGATCGGCGGAGGCCCGTCCCGTGCGATCCCGGGTATGGAGACAGGAGAGGTGCCGATCAGGTGGGGCACCGAGGATAATACGTTGTTCGTCTATCGGCCCGGAGACTTGCCGGCCAAGGTCTATCGCCTGGACCTGGTCACGGGGCAACGGAAGCCGTGGCGCGAGCTGATGCCGCCCGATCCCGCCGGCGTCGAGTACGTGGGCCCCATCCTGCCCACGCCCGACGGCAAGGCGTATGTGTACGGCTACCGGCGGCTGCTCTCCGACCTCTACCTGGTGGAAGGGCTCAAGTAGAGCTTAAAGTAAAACTTTAAGCGATTACGGCGTCTTGATGGCGTTAGCGCCGGCGGTGGCGCACTTGCCGTCCTCGTCGCTCTGGCCGCCGGAGAGGCCGATGGCGCCGATGAGCTTGCCTTCCATCTCCAGGGGCACCCCACCCTCGACCGGCACGGCGCCGCGCAGCGCAAACACCCGCAGTCCGGCGCCGCCGCTGGCCACCGCGTCCTGGAAGGCCTTGGTCGGGCGCTTGTAGAGCGCCGCTGAGCGCGCCTTGTCGATACACACCTCGGCGCTGGCCAGTTGGGTGTGGTCCGTCTTTTCGTAATAGACCAGGGTGCCGTGGGCATCGACCACGGCCACGGCCATCAGCCAGTTATTTTTGCGCGCCTCGGCCAGCGCCGCCGCAGCCGCCTTCTTGGCGGTCTCGACGTTCACCGGCGGGCCGATCGGGGTGACAGCATCCATCTGGCTCCTCCTCGTACGTTTGAAAAGCCGACCATTGTACTCCTGCGAGCAGCGTAAAATAGGGCTATGCGCAGGGTCTATCTGGACAACAACGCGACTACGCCCGTGCTGCCGGAAGTGCTGGAGGCCATGCGTCCGTACTTTGCCGAGAGCTTCGGCAACGCGTCGTCGATCCACCATTTCGGACAGCAGGCGCGGGCGGCGGTGGAGCGCGCGCGGCAGTCGGTGGCAGAGTTACTTAACGCGCGGCCGGCGGAGATTGTCTTCACCAGCGGTGGCACCGAGGGCGACAACCTGGCCATCTTCGGCATAGTGCGCCCTGGCGATCATCTGATCACCTCAACCATTGAGCATCACGCGGTGTTGAACTCCGCCAAGCGATTGGCCGAGCGCGGCTGCGAGGTGACGTTCGTCCCGGTGGATGGGCGCGGGGTGGTCGATCCGGAAGACGTGCGCCGCGCGCTGCGGTCGGCGACGCGACTCATCACCATCATGATGGCCAACAACGAAACCGGCGTGTTGCAGCCGGTGGAGGAGATCGGGCGCATCGCCGCCGAAGCCGACGTTTACTTCCACACCGACGCGGTGCAGTCCGCGGGCAAGGTGAAGCTCGACGCGAAGAAGATCGGCTGCGACCTGCTTTCGATCTCCGGGCACAAGATGCACGCGCCGCAGGGTACGGGCGCGCTCTACGTGCGCCGCGGAACGCTGCTCGATCCGCTTTTTGTTGGTGGCAGCCACGAGCGCTCGCGGCGCGCCGGCACTGAGAACCTGCCGGGTATCGTCGGGCTAGGCAAGGCTGCCGAGATCGCGCGCGAGTCGCTGGCGCACGGCGACGACGCCAAGTTCGCCGCGCTGCGCAACCGTCTGGAGACGACGATCCTCGCGACGGTGGAGGCCGCGGGCGTCAATGGCGCGGGCGCACCGCGCGTGCCGACGACAACAAATCTGCACTTCGATTTCATCGAGGGCGAAGCCCTGGTGATCGCGCTCGACCTGAAGGGACTGGCGGTCTCGACCGGCGCTGCCTGCTCTTCCGGCGCGCTCGAGCCTTCGCACGTGCTCAGCGCCATGGGCCTCGCGCCGGAGCGCGCCCGCGCCAGCCTGCGCTTCAGCCTCGGCAAGCAGAACACCGCGGACGACGTGGACTACGCGCTCTCCATCCTGCCGGAGACGGTGGCGCGGTTGAGGGAACTGAGCCCGCTGTACAAGCCGGCTGTGTCTCAATAGTATGCTGCGGATTGAGCAACAGAGATCAAAACCGGCAGTTTCGTGCCGCGGTGCGCGAAATTGAACGGCTGCTCGGCCGGGAACTCACAGATTTTGAGTGGGATCGGCTACACCGGGAGATAAGTGGAATGGGGTACAGCTTCGATACGATCGTCCAGGTCGGGCTGGCGATGTTTGGATGAAATTGGCAATGAAAACTGATATTCGTCAATATTTTCAACCGGTCCTCGGGTCGCAGCCCTGGAGGGCGAAGCTGGGAGTGGGCAGTTTTCTGACATTTGAGTTTGGCCCAAAATTGAAAATCCAGGGCCACCTGCATGGAAAATGGCACCTGTGGATATATCTCTCGAACTGGGAGCTCCGACACGACGAACGCCAGTTGGTGAATTCTGATGCAGACCGGCGGCTCATTTCAGTCGCGATAAGACGACTCCAAAGTGCTGCCTTCACCGACGTTCGACTCGACTCGCGTGATTTCAAGACAACCTTCGTTTTCGAGGATTTCCGCTTGATTGTCTCGGCCGCCGATTACCTTGACGACCCTGACAAGCGAGACCACTATTGGCTCTTTTTCATGCCGGGTGAAGTACTCCGAGTCGGTCCGGGTGGAGTCAGTATCGAGCGCGCCGCCATACCTCAGCATGCTTGAGAAGCAGAGCATCGCCGTCGCCATGTCGGGCGGTGTGGATTCCTCCGCCGTCGCGGCGATGTTGTGTGCGCAGGGGCATCGTGTAGTCGGCCTGACCATGCAGCTCTGGAACCAGCGGCGGCTAGCCGGGGGCGCGGGTATGCCGGAAGTGGCGCACGGGCGCTGCTGCTCGCTCGGCGACGTCTATGACGCGCGCCGCGTGGCCGAGCACCTTGGCATTCCCTATTATGTCGTCAATTATGAGCAACGCTTCGAGCAGGAGGTGGTGCGGCCGTTCGTCTCCGAATATCTTGCCGGACGCACGCCCATCCCCTGCAGCCTGTGCAACAACTCGATCAAGTTCGACCAGTTCCTGGTCACGGCGCGGCAGATCGGCGCCGAGCGGCTGGCCACCGGGCACTACGCCCGCGTCGAGTTCGACCCGGCGCGCGGACGCTGGCTGCTCAAGCGTCCCGCCGACCGCGCCAAGGACCAGACATATTTTCTGTTCGGGCTGACGCAGGAGCAGCTCAGCCGCACGCTGTTCCCGCTGGGCGAGCTGCGGAAGCCGGAAGTCCGCGAGCTGGCGCGGCAGCACGGCCTCGCGCTGGCCGAGAAGCCCGATTCGCAGGAGATCTGCTTCGTCCCCACCGGTAACTACAAGGCGTTCCTCGACGCCTACGCCGCCGAGCAGGGCGAGCGCGTTCCCGACACCGCGGGTGAGCTGGTCACCGCCGATGGCGAAGTGATCGGCACCCACGCCGGCATCCATAACTTCACCGTTGGACAGCGCAAGGGATTGGGCGTCGCCACCGGCTCGCCGCTCTATGTGATCGAGCTCCGCGGCGATTCGCGCCAGGTGGTGGTGGGCAACCAGGACGAGCTCTACTCACGCACGCTGCGCGCCCGCGACGTCAACTGGATCGCCGTAAACGAACTGCGCGAACCCATGCGCGTCGCCATCAAGATCCGCAATCGGCATGAGCCTGCGCCGGCGACCATCGAGACGGGAAGCGGCGGCGAGGTGGTCGCAACGTTCGATGAGCCGCAACGCGCCATCACGCCCGGGCAGGCCGCCGTGTTTTACGACGGCGAGGTTGTGGTGGGCGGAGGATGGATCGTCTGAGGCGTGCTTTGAAAGGGCGCAGCTTCAGCCGCGCCGCAGACAAACCCTTCCCCTGTCATTCCGAGGAGCGAAGGCGACGAGGAATCTTGGTTTTCCCCGGCCACGCGAAGAACCAAGAGCCCTCGCGTCGCGCTCGCTTCGCCAAGCCTCAGCTCGCGCTGCTCGGGATGACAGCTCTCAAAATACAGCACATACGGCGCGGCTGGAAGCCGCCCTTTCAAAGCGGCCCCACTTTAGATTTCTTTCGCGTCCGCTAGAAGCCACGCCCTTTCAAAACAAATCCATGATGCGCCATGTTCCGTTTCAGCACCGCGCCCGAAACGAAGATTGGCGCCGCGGCTTTTCCGGTCCAGAACCGTTCACACCAAGAGCGTCGCGCGCTACCCTAACTAAATAAGTTGAGCCTCTTGAGTGAAGGGGGTGGGGGGTGGCTCAGGTTTCGCGGTGATGGTCCCTTTCGGCACATCCTCACAGCCTCCGGCCAGCAAGGAAGACGGCGGCCCCAACGGTACAAGCGAAGCTGGAGTGCGCGCCAAAAGCGCCGGCCGCATCCGGGTCCCGACTGCGTTGGCATATCTGATAGCGGTGGTGCTGACGGCGGCGACCTTGCTTCTGCGCCTGACCCTAAGCTCCCGCTTCGGCGACCATCCGGCGCTGGAGCTGTTTCTCATTCCCATTATTTTGAGTGCCTTTGCCGGCGGACTGGGCCCGGGCCTCGTCTCCACCGCGCTGGCCGGCATTGCTACGGACTACTTCCTTCTGCCGCCAAAGTACTCCTTCGCCATTCAAAGCGGTCTGCATAGCCTGGAGTGGCTGGTCCTGATTCTGGCCGGCACGCTGATGAGCGTTCTGCTGCGTAAGTCCTCCGTGCGCTTCCCTGGCGCTGCCGCATGTTCCGTCGGCAACGAGAGACCTGGGAGCCCTGGTTCGGAGGCCGGCGTCTCGCGCACGATTCTCATCTCCGCGGGCAGCATTTGCGCCGCTCTCGGTACCGTGTCCCTGGTCGGTTGGTTCTTCCACATCGCCGCGCTGACGCGCGTCGGGCCCTCCTTCAACCCCATGGTTGCCAACAGCGCAGTGGGATTGTTTTTGGATGGGCTGGCCCTGCTGTTCCTGGCGGCGGGGTGGCCAAAGGCAGCGTTGGGCGGCGCGGTTTGGAGTTTGCTGGCCGGCATCCTGACGCTGGCGGAATTTAGCTTTTCCATAGACCTCCACATCGACGAACTCCTAGTGCGCGACTACATCCGGGCCCTGCCGGCCTCGCCGGGGCGGCCCGCGCCCAATGCCGCCCTGTGCTTGGTGTTTTGCGGCGTCGCATTGTTGTGGGCATCGACGCCCCGCTGGCGCGAAAAGGCCGCCGTCATCATCGGGGTGCTGGGTGCGGTGGTATTTGCGCTGGGGGCTGCGGCCGTGTCCGGCTATCTGACTGGCCTTCCCATGTACGCGTTCGGAGATTCGAAGCCCATGGCGGCCAACGCCGGACTCGGATTCTCGGCGATGGGTTTGGGGGTCATGGCGCTAGCGTGGCGTCGCTCGCAGCCGAGCCCGGAAGCGGAAGCCAGAATCCTGTTCTCGGCGGAGCGGAAGGTCCGCGCCGGTTTCGCCTTGGCGCTGGCGGCTTTGATCCTGATCGGGGGCATGTCGTATTTCAGCCTGGTCAAGCTGCATGAGGACAGGGTATGGGTCGATCATACCCGGCAGGTCATTGCCTCTCTGCAGTTGGTCCTCTTTGACATCACGGAAGCGCGAGCTGAACAACGCAGCTACATCGTCACCCGCGACGAACAGTACCTGGCGTCCTACCGCAAGGCGGTGCAGGAACTCGCCGGTCACCTTCGAGGCCTCCGGCCCTTGACGGCGGACAACCCAGGACAACGAAGCCGGCTGGATATGCTGGCGCCGCTGGTCGCAGCGCGACTGGCAGTCTTGCAGGAAGGAATTGAGCGCCTCGGCAACCGGGATCCGGCGACGGCCATAGCTATTTTCGGCAGAGGGCAGCAACTCGACGAACGCGTCCGCGGGCTTTTGGAAGATATGGAAGCCGCTGAGGAAACGCTGTTGGAAGAACGGCAGACCCACGCCCGCCACGCCGGCACGGTGGCAAGAACGGTAATCGTCGCCGGCATCACTCTGGCTTTTGTTTTCGTGGTGGTGGCGCTGTTCGTGATCAGCGCGGACTTTGCCGGCAGCCGCCGGGCACGGGCGGCGCTGCAGGAGGCACGCGATCAGCTCGAGACCCGTGTGCAGCAGCGTACTGCCGAACTTGCCAAAGCCAATGAGGCCACGCTGGACAGCGAGGCACGCCTGGCTGGCATCATCCATTCGGCGATGGACGCCATCCTCACCGTGGACAAGCAGCAGAGGATCGTGCTGTTCAATCCTGCCGCCGAGAAGATGTTCGGCTGCGGTGCCGCCGACGCCCTGGGCCAGCCGCTGGATCGGTTCATCCCCGAGCGCCTGCGCTCGGCCCACGCTCGTCACATCCGCGATTTCGGCGAGACCCACGTCACCCAGCGGCAGGTGGGACGACTAGGCCCGATCTGCGCATTGCGCTCCAGCGGCGAGGAATTTCCAATCGAGGCGGCCATCTCGCGGGTCGACGTGGGAGGACAGAAACTGTTCACGGCCATCCTGCGCGACATCACAGAGCGCAAGGCCGCGGAAGAGGCTCTTCGACGGCAGGCTTCGTTGATCGATCAGATCCATGACGCCGTGCTGGTCTGGGAGTGGGATGGGCCGATCATTTCCTGGAACTGCGGGGCGGAGCGGCTCTATGGGTACCGCGCCCACGAAGCCATTGGAAGAGTCCCCCGCGAACTACTGCGGACAGAAACCACGATCCGAGTGGAAGGACTCCTCAACATCTTGGAGCAGACCAAGGTCTGGGAAGGCGAGTTGCTGCACGTCACCCGCGACGGGAGAAAGATCATCGTTGAGAGTCGCATGACCCGGATGCACGACAAGGATCAGGCTTATGTTCTGGAAACCAACCGTGACATTACCGAGCGCAAGCGGGCGCAGGAGAAGCTGATCGAAGCCCACCGCCGGACCACCGCCATTCTGGAAAGCATATCCGACGGCTTCAACACCTTTGACCGTGAGTGGCGCTACACCCACGTCAATGCGGCGGCCGCGAAAATGCTGGGCAAGGCACCCGAGGAGCTGCTGGGCAAGAATGTCTGGGAGTTGTGGCCGCATGCGGCAGACTCGCCCTTCGGCGTCGCCTACCGCCGAGCGGTGGCGGAAAACGTCCCGCTCCAGGTCGAGGCCTTTTACCCGAGCCTCTCAACGCGTGGTTTGAAGTCCGCTGCTATCCCTCGCCCGAGGGGCTGTCGCTGTTCTTTAACGACACCACCCAGCGCAAGCGCGCGGAGGAGGAGATCCGGCTCTTGAACCGCGATCTGGAGCGGCGCGTCGCCGAGCGCACCGCGGAACTGGAAGCCGCCAATCGGGAATTGGAATCCTTCAGCTACACCGTCTCCCACGACCTGCGCGCTCCCTTGCGCACGCTGGATGGGTTTTCCGATGCCCTGCTGGAGGACTACGGTCCGCAGCTTCCCGCCGAAGCCAGAGATTATCTGGCCACCATTCGCCGCGGGGCCCAGCGGATGGGAGCCCTGATCGATGACCTGCTGGCGTTCTCGCGGCTGAGCCGAAAGCCCCTGACCAAGCAGTCCGTCAACATGGAGGCGCTCGTTCAGGGGGCGCTGGAGGAACTGGGCCCGGAGCGCACGGGAAGAAAGATCGAGTTTCTGAACGGCGCTTTGCCCGCAACGCAAGGCGATCCCGCGCTGCTCAAGCAGGTGTGGATGAACCTGCTCTCCAACGCCATCAAGTATTCGCGCCAGGCGGAGCAGGCCAGGATCGAGATCGGCTCTCTGGCGGAGCCGGGCGCGAAGGTGTACTTCGTTCGCGACAACGGCGCCGGTTTTGACATGAAGTACGCCGACAAGCTGTTCGGCGTCTTCCAGCGCCTGCACCGCGCCGACGAGTTCGAGGGCACCGGTATCGGCCTGGCAACGGTGCAGCGCATCGTTCACCGGCACGGCGGCCGGGTGTGGGCGGAAGCCCAGCCCGATCAGGGAGCGACTTTTTATTTCACGCTGGAACGAGAAGAGTGATTATGGATGACTTGAGTGGAGTCGAGGTGTTGATGGTCGAGGACAGCGAAGAGGATCTCCAACTGGCGATGCGTGCCTTCAAGAAAGCCAATCTGCTGAACCGCATCCATGTGGTACGCGATGGCGCGGAAGCGCTAGACTTCATTTTCTGTCAAGGCCCGTACGCGAGCCGCAGGATTGAAGACACTCCGAGCGTGATTTTGCTCGATCTTAAGTTGCCGAAACTCGATGGCTTGGAGGTGCTGCAGCGGATCAAGAGCGATCCACGGACAAAAATAATCCCGGTGGTGGTCCTGACTTCATCCAAAGAACATCGAGACATTCTTGCCAGTTACGAGATGGGGGCCAACAGTTACATCGTCAAGCCGGTAAACTTCGACGGGTTCGCGAAGGCTATGGAAGGGCTGGGAATGTACTGGCTGCTGCTGAATAACCCTCCGAAAATGTAGCGCGCGCTACAGCTCCAGCACGCCGCGGACGATGTTGTCCTCCATCTCGTGGTGCATGGTAAACCCGAGCCGCTGGCACACGGCACGCATCTCGAAGTTCTCGGGAAGAATGTTGGAGATCACTTTCTTCAGCTTCTCCGCGCGGGCCACGTCGAGGCTGCGGCGCACCAGTTCGGTCCCCAGTCCCTGGTGCTGGACTTCGTCGAGGATCACCACCGCCGACTCGGCCGAGTCGGTGCCGTGGATCTTGCTCAGGCGGGTGACGCCCAGGATCTGCGGCTCGCCGCCCGCGGGATCGCGGCGCTCGGCCACCAGCGCCATCTCGCGGTCGTAATCGATAAAGCAGATGCGGGTCAGCCGCTCGTGCGCGGTGCGCGTGCTCAGCTTCATCGGCTGGAAGTAGCGCAGGTACACGCTGCGCGCGGAGAGCTTCTCGTGAAACTTGATGATCAGCGGCTCGTCCTCGGGGCGGATGGGGCGGATGGTGACCGGGGTGCCGTCCTTCATGGTCCACTCACCGGCGTACTGCGCGGGATAGGGACGGACGGCGGGCCGGGGCAGATTGTCCTCCGCCACTTCCCTGCCGTGCAGCACCACGCGCGCGTCCAGCGCCAGCAGCCGCTCGGGTGAGGCCAGCAGCGGGTTGATATCGATCTCCTTGATGCGGGGGTGCTCGGTCACCAGCTCGCTGAAGCGCACCATCAGGGCCTCCAGCGCCTCCAGGTCCACCGGCGGACGGCCGCGCACGCCCTTGAGCGCGGTGAAGATCCTGGTCTGCTCCATCATGCGGCGGGCCAGGGTGGAGTTGAGCGGCGGCAGGGCCAGCGCGCTGTCCTTGGAGACCTCGACCAGTTGACCGCCGGCGCCGAACAGCAGCACCGGGCCGAACTGCGAGTCAATGGAACTGCCGATGATCAGCTCGTAGCCGTCCAGCTTGGCCATAGGCTGCACGGTGACCCCCAAAAAATTCCCGGGCCCCGTCTTCTGCTCCACCAGGGAGCGGATCTCATCGAAGGCAATCCGGACCTCCTCGGCGTTCTTCAGGTTGAGCAGCACGCCGCCTACGTCGGTCTTGTGGGTGATGGTCTCGGAGTACAGCTTGAGCACCACGGGATAACCGATCTCGCCGGCGATGCGTGCGGCCTCGCGGGCGTTCTCCGCGATCTCGGTGCGCACCGTGGGAATGCCGTAGGCCGCCAGCAACTGCTTGGATTCGTACTCGGTGAGGATGGTGCGCTCGGTCTCGTGCACCTTCCGCACGATACTGTCGGCGAGCGCACGGTCGTGGCCCTGGCCGGGTTCGGAGCGCAGCGACGGCGTCTGGTAGATGCCCTTCAGGTTGTAGGCGTACCGCCACATGTAGCAGAAGGCCTTGGCGGCGGTGTCGGGGAAGGGGAAGGTGGGGATGCCGGCGCGGTTCAGGATCTCCTCGCCGCCGGCCACATCGGCGCCGCCCATCCAACTGGCCAGCACCGGCTTGCCGGTGGAGTGGGCGTAGGGCCGGAGCTGCTCGGCGATCTGGGTGGGATTGGTCATGCCCTGCGGGGTCAGCACCACCAGCATGCCGTCGATGCCGGGATCCTTGGCGGCGATCTCCAGCGCCTTGGCGTAACGCTCGGGTTCGGCGTCGCCCAGGATGTCGATGGGATTGTTGTGGCTCCACGGCGGGGGCAGAAAGCTGTTGTAAGCCGCCATGGTTTCCGGCGAGAGTTCGGCGAGTTCGCCGCCGAGGGAGATCAGGGTGTCGGTGGCCAGCACGCCGGGACCGCCGGCATTGGTGACGATGGCCAGGCGCGGCCCCCGCGGAAGCGGCTGCTTGGCCAGCACCTCCGACATGTAAACGATGTCGGAGATGGAGTTCACGCGCAGCACCCCCACGCGGCGGAAGGCGGCCTCCAGCACTTCGTCGCTGCCGGTGAGGGACCCGGTATGCGAGGCGGCGGCCTTGGCGGCGGCGGCGCTGCGTCCTGCTTTGATCACGATGATGGGCTTGGAGAGCGACACCTCGCGCGCGGCGGAGAGGAACGAGCGCGCGTCGCCCACCGACTCCATGTAGATGACGATGCTGTGGGTGCGCGGATCGTGGCCGAAGTAGTCGATCAGGTCGCCCCAGCCGACATCGAGCATGGAGCCGACGGAAACGAATCCGCTGAAGCCCACCATCTCGCGCAAGCTCCAGTCCAGCACCGCGGTGCACAGCGCGCCGCTCTGGCTGATGAAGGCCACGTTGCCCGGCCGCGCCATGGCACTGGCGAAAGTGGCGTTCAAGCCGCCCACCGGATTCATCACTCCCAAACAATTGGGGCCGATGATGCGCATCTTGCCGCGGATGATTTCCGCGATTTGGCGCTCCAGCTCCTTGCCGGCTTCGCCGTGCTCCTTGAAACCGGCGGAGATGACGATGCCCGTCGGCACGCCCAACTCCACCGCCTCCTGGATGATGCCGGGCACAGAGGGCGCCGGGGTGGTGACCACGATCAGGTCAGGCTTCTCCGGCAGCTCGCGCATATCCTTGTAGGCGCGGATTCCCAGCACGCTCGGCCGGTTGGTATTGATGGGGTACACGGTGCCGCCGAAGGGCGAACTCAGCAGGTTCCACAGCACCGTGCGCCCCACACTGCCCTGGCGCTCGGTGGCGCCGATGACGGCCACATTTTTGGGCGAGAAGATGGGCTCGAGCGGATGGCCTTCCTCCCGCAGCAGGTCGTGCGCGGGATCGATCACCATCTTTCCGGCGCCAACCTTGGCCTGGACCTTTGCAGCCAGCATAGTCATGCGTGCCTCACGATGATCAACGGTACGCCGTCCTGGAAACTTAACCGGGGCCGCTCCTCTCAGGCGAGGAGCATGCGCATCGGTTCGAGAGTGCGTTTGAAGGGATGGAGGATGAGGCCCAAGATCTCCAGTGTGACCGCTCCCAAGAGCGGTTGGTCACCCGGCTCCCCCAAAATGACCGGCGTGTGTCCCTCGCCTTCGGGAAGCCTGAGATGACACTCGGAGACGGCGCGCTCAATCGTGGTGCCATCGGGAAGCGTGAAGGTGACGGTACGCTTGGGCTTGAGACCAAGCATCTTTGAAACTTCGTGCGGCAGCAGCGTGTACGTCGCCCCGCTATCGACCAGGAAGCGTATGGTGGCCTGCTTGCCCCTAGGGCCCGTGACGACCCCTTCCACATACGTGATGCCCATTCCCCATCACCTCCCTTCTGCGGCTGGCACATCAGTAGTATGCCACAGGGGACGAATCAGACGTGGCCGGCTAGACTGGGGAACATCCCGTCTGTCCCCGGCTTGCCGGGCCGCAGGCGGGTAGAGGGTGTCCGCTGGTGACACGTCGCCTGCTGGTTACTGGCGACTGGCTACTGGCGACCGGGTTTCTCCGTCCACACCAGCACCCCGATAAACGTGGGCGCTACAACGAAGACCACCGCCAGCACTGACCATAGAATCGTCATGCGTCGTACTCCTCGGGTTCGTCGCCCGGATTGCCGGAAATTTCGCTCCACCACAGGTCGCAGCGCTCGGACTCCAGGGTTTCGGCAATGTATTGCCGCCCGGCCTCCACCATCTGCTTCCACATCCGGTGGGCGCGAGAGCCATCGCGCAGGAAGAGCTGCGCTTCCTTGGCGCTAACCGGCATGCCCACTTCGCGGGCGATGCGGAGCACGTCGCTGGTGGTAATCTCGGCCGTAACTCGCTCGCTATCGGTCTCAATGCTCAACATAAATGCCACCCCACAGCGGATGTCTTGGCCCGCATTTATAAAACCACTTTGGCCGCCCGCCCGCCTATGGCAAGGGTCACAGTCGGATGTGATTTCAATCACACCGCGGTCCGTATTCGGGAGTTCCTGAAAAGGCACCACCCCGGCCCTTGCAAACCCTCCCAGCCAGCGGTAAAACCCTGATTACACGCGCTTGGCGCGGGCTGGCGGAGTATAATCACGACACTATCCCCCATGATCAAATATTCCATCGTAGTTCCCTTCCACAACGAGCAGGAGAATGTCACCGTCCTCTACGACCGCCTGAAGGCGGTGATGGAAGCCGCCGGCGAGGCCTTTGAGCTGGTCTTCGTCGACGACGGCAGCCGCGACGCCACCTTCCGCCTGCTGCAAGAGATCGCCGCCGTGGACAGCCGGGTGGTGGTGGTGAAGCTGCGCCGCAATTTCGGCCAGACCTCCGCCCTGGCCGCCGGCTTTGACCACGCCCAGGGCGAGTACATCATCGCCATGGACGGCGACCTGCAGCACGATCCGGAAGACATCCCCCAGTTTCTGGAAAAGCTCGCCGAGGGCTACGACATCGTCAGTGGCTGGCGCAAGCGCCGGCTGGACAACCTGTGGATGCGCCGCATCCCCTCGCGCTGCGCCAACTGGATGATGGCCAAGCTGAGTGGGGTAAAGATCCACGACTTCGGCACCACCTTCAAGGCCTACCGCCGCGACGTCTTGCAGCAGATCCCGCTTTACGGCGAGATGCACCGCTTCATCCCCGCGCTGGCCTCCTGGTACGGCGCCACCATGTGCGAAGTGCCCATCCGCAACGGCCATCGCGAGCACGGCAACTCACACTACGGCATCTCGAGGACTTTCCGCGTCTTCTTCGACCTGCTGACCATCCGCTTCCTGCTGCGCTACCTCTCGCGCCCGCTGCACTTCTTCGGGAGCATGGGGATGGCCGGCATCCTGATCGGCGGCGCCGTCGGCACCTGGCTCGCCGTCATCAAGTTCATGCACCCCATGATGGACGTCATCGACGAACACGGGCCGTTCGTGGTCTTCTCGGCCGTGCTCATCGTGGCGGGGGTGCAGATGCTTGCCCTCGGCCTGCTGGGCGAGATGCAGGCCCGCCATTACCACGAGCCTTCCCGCCGCCTGCCTTATTCGGTGGAGCGCCTGCTGCGCTCGCCCGAGAGCGAACAATCCACCCTGCAGGAATAAGCCTCAGAGACGCAGGATGCTGCCTCTCGACAGGTGTTTAGGGTTGGATTGGTGTGTTCTTACCAGCGCTACTGCTACTTCTTTTCCGCCAGGAATTCCGGCTGCTTTTTCAGGAACTCGATGCCCTGGACGAAGCTCAGATTGTCGGGCGCGCGCCGGTAATCGAAGGCGGTCTCGTATTCGCTGATGTTAAGGCTCTTGAACAGCAGGATCTTGCCGGTGAACTTGAGGCGCATCTCGGTGACCTCCCAGCGGTCCCCGCCCACCCGCGACTGCCCGACCTCGAACCGCCCGCCAGGATCAAGGTGGCCCAGGATCCCCCATCCAAAGTTGACCCCCTTGAACAGGTGAGCCTCGATCTTAACCAGCCGCTCGTCGCTGGGTTCGACCAACACGGCGCCTTCCATGCCCTGATAGACCTGCAGCTCGCGGTTGGGGGGATCATAACCGGGGTTGGGCTTGAACTTCAGGCGGATCAGTTGCTGGCCGTTCTTGCCGGGCTCGAAGCCGTCATACTCATAGAGGAAGGCGTCGGGCAACGCTTTCACCATCCGGGTGGTGCGCTCTTCGTCTTCTTTCTGCTGTTTTCGCTTGGCGTCGCGGGCCTGGGGATCGCTGGCCAGCTTCTGCAGACGCTCGTCGTCCTTCTGGCGCTCCTCCGCCGTGGGCGGCTTGTCGTTGACGGCAATCAGCCGCGCCACTACCCCTTCGTTGGTCTCCACCAGCTCCTTGGTGATGGCGCCGGTCGCGGGCTTCTCGGTGCGCAGGCGATAGAAGAAGCGCCCGTGTTCCTTGCTGGCTTTGTCTTCATTGGCGATCACTCGCCGCACCAGTTCTTGGGCCGGCCCCCGCTGGGTGGTGGGAGGCGGCGTCTGCTGGGCCGCTGCCGCGCTGCCCAGCAACACACACAAGCCCGCCGCAATCCGCGCTTTAAGCACGATCCCCCTTCAAGCAACTCTTCAGGGTTAGACGCCCCCGGCGTCCGCGATGTTGCTTTCCGGGACATGATGCCACAGGATGGCGGCCCGCGTAACCTTCCGTGCATGGCCCTTCGTGCGGCCCGCAAGGCGGGAATGACCCTAGAGCAGCAATGGCCGGAGCAAATTCCAGATTGCTGCCTGTCCGGCGGAGAGGGTATAGTTTGAATGGTGTTCTCCGCCATTCGTAAAGCCGGGGATCAAGCATGGATGTGGCCCCTATCCGGGCAGGGAGATTGCCATGGAAATTTCCAAACCGACTGACAGCGCGCGCGCCGAGGTCGCTCACATCGGGAAGTCGGTGGTGGTCAGGGGCGAACTCTCGGGCAGCGAGGACCTTTATCTTGACGGCCAGGTGGAAGGCAGCATCGAACTGCACGACCACCACCTCACCATTGGTCCGCACGGCCGGGTCAAAGCCAGTGTGAACGCGCGCGAGGTGGTAGTGCACGGCGAGTTGAACGGCAACGTCCACGGCAGCGAGCGCGTCGAGCTGAAGAAGAATGCGGTGCTCACCGGCGACATCGTCACCCAGCGCATCGTCATCGAGGATGGCGCCATCTTCAAAGGCTCCCTCGATACCCAGCGCGCAGCCGCCAAGCCCGAGCCCAAGCGTGAGACCGTGGAAGCGGTCGCGGCCAGCGTCTCCAGCAGTTTTGGCGCCGCGCCCGCGGGCCCGGCGGAGCCGGCGCTGGTTGAACAGAAGAAATAACCCCCGGTCCTTCAAGTAACGGTTGAAGTCAGCCCTGGCGTAAAAATTAGGTTCAGCAGTACATGAGTTCCGTGACGCACCACCTGTTCCGGATGTTTCGAGGAAATGCCGAAGCCGCAACCGCCCTGCCCGCGTCCGAGTTGCGTGAGCGCCTGCGCCGCCGCTCCAGCGGCCTGGCGGAGTTCAACCATGCCATCGAAGGCGAAGACGGTCTGCGCATCCTGGACCTGGGTCCCACGTCGCCCACCAACATCGCTTACGTCACCGGCCTGGGGCACAGAATCCATAACGAAGACGTGCTGAAGGAATCGGAAGATCCCTCGCTGGTGGTGCCGGCCGAGGATGGCCGCCCCACCCGAGACGCCGACCGCTTCTTGGCCGAGAACCTGGTGTTCAGCCCCGCCACCACCTTTGACGCCATCCTGTGCTGGGACACGCCCGACTACCTGCATGAAGCGCTGGTCAAGCCGATGGTGAACCGCATCCACCGTATCCTCAGGCCCAAGGGCATCCTGCTGGCCTTCTTCCATACCCGCGACGCCGGCCCCGACGCTCCCTATTACCGCTATCACATCGCTGGCGAGGACACGCTCGAGCTGCAGTGCGGGCCGCGCTTCCGTCTGCAACGCGTCTTCAACAACCGCCACATCGAAAATCTCTTCCGCGACTTCTCTTCCATCAAATTCTTCCTCGCCCGCGACAACGTTCGCGAAGTGCTGGTGGTGCGGTAGAAAGCACTCAGCAGTCAGCACTCAGCTTTTAGCTGTTAGCGCTTGGGGCCTTCCTGCGGCGCTTCGGGCTGACGGGGCGGCTACCGCAACCGGTTCCAAAACGTCTAACCTAAGGCGCCCGACGGAAAGGCCCCACCTACAGATAGGAAGAGGAGAATCCGATGCGGCTCGTTTCCACACTTTGTTTCTTGTTCGGCTTGACGATGGTGCTGACGCCGCAGCTGCCGGCCCAGCAAACACCGAAGGAAGTGCGGGTGGCGTTCGTGATCTCCGACAACTTCGACATGATCGACTTCGCCGGCCCCTGGGAGGTCTTCCAGGACGTGATGCTCATACCTCCCGGCAAAACCGTGCATGACGACCACGCTATGCCGTTCACGCTCTACACTGTCTCTGACAGCACCAACCCGGTGAGCAGCTCGGACGGCGCCAAGCTAATCCCCGCCTACACTTTCGCCAATGTGCCCAAGCCGGACATCGTGGTGATCGGAGCGCAGAGCAGCAACTCCCCTGCCCTGATGGAGTGGCTGCGCAAGCAGGCCGCCGACAAGGTGACGCTGATGTCGGTCTGCACCGGCGCCAGCAAGCTGGCGCGCTCCCACCTGATCGACGGCAAGAAGGCCACCACCCACCACGAGTACATCGATCACTTCAAGGAGCAGTTCCCTGCCGTCGAGTGGCAGCCGTCGAAGCGGTACGTGCGCTCGGCCGACAACATCTACACTGCGGGCGGGCTGACCTCGGGCATCGACCTGGCGTTGCATCTGGTTGCCAAGCGATTCGGCAACGACGTGGCGCAGGCCACGGCCGACTACATGGAGTACCACAGCGACGGCTGGAAGCAGCCGGAGTAAACAGAACCACCTGAGGCGCGCGTCCTCGGTTTTGCTCAGGGCAGGTGCTCGCCTGCGGGACGCTCCCGCATCCTCCACTCACATTGTGCGGTGACATGGATCACCGCGTAGCTGCATGCCGACGGATTGAAATTCGTTGGTGCCATCAGACCAATAACAACCCAACAAAATCGGCTGGCGCGCACAGGTTGCGGAGTTCACTCATGAATCGGCGGATCCTTGTCCTCTTTTGTGTGGCGTTTCTGGCGCAAGCTGCGCGAGCCGGTGAATCTCTGGTGTACGCGGTCAGCACGGGCGGGACAAAGCCATCCCCGGCTTTGCCGAAGACAGAGATTTTCATCGTCGATTCAGAGAGTGGGAAGCAGCGGCTGGTCTTCTCGGATGCAGATGCGGAACTCCTGCTCTTGCCAGGAAGCGATGTTCAGTCCGATATCGCGGCGGCAGGGGGACGGATTTTCTCCCGCGGCGTGGAGCGCAAGCTCTATACCAACGGCCGGCCGGACTACCCAGCCGCGGTATTCGAACTCCCGACCAGCCGGTCGGGCAAGGCACGCAAGATCTTCGACATCGAAAATGAGGTCCCGATGGGCAGCAATTTCCGCAACCTGTTCATTAGTCCGACGGGCGCGAAGATCGGTTACATGAAGGTCTTAAATGGGAAGCCATACCTGTTTCTCCGCGAGACATCGACAGGCAGGCTGCTGCGGAAGATGGACCTGAGCCAGATGGTGTTTGATTTGTTTGTGACCGCGATCGGCTGGATGCCGGACGGAGAGCGATTGTTCTTTACCCTCGACCGGTCCGATGAGGATGACAACTGGCGGCTGCCGGAATCGCAAGTCGGAAGCTACGTGATGAAGGAAGATGGCAGTGGACTGGGGCGCATCGCGCCTGAGGCTGCCCTGCATCCCAACCGGCCCGGACTGCAAGCCAATGCTGTGGGCGCCGCCGTCGTGTTGGGCGCGCTCCCGGACGGGCGTTATCTGTTGCGCGACTTCCAGGTGGGTCCAGCCTCAGCCCATCCCGGAACCTATCTCTACACCCTGGACCCGCTGGCGAACACGCAGAAAACCCTTAGTACGGAGGTGCCAGGCGAACTGCGTTGTTTTCGACTGTCGCGCTCAGGCGGCAAACTCGCCTTGCTCGCAACGGAACAAAAAAGCAACACCACAGAGGTCTCTACCGGTAGCAAAGCAGTATGGGTGTTCGACGTGGAATCCGGCCAGGGACGGAAGCTGTTTTCCTTCACCATCAAGCCGGATGGTCCGGCGTGGATCGATCTGATCGGCTGGCTCGGCCACCGGTGATCGCGAAGATGTCAACCACAGTTCAGACTAGGTCACATCGAAGAGTGAGTTGGATCACAGAACTTTCCGCCAAAGCGACTAGAAAGGGAGCCGCCCGCAGAGGGCCTTGCTAGGCCCGATCAAGATATTGTCGTCTCCTGCAACTGCCGGCGAAAACCGGCTAGGAGCGAAAGAATGCGGAGTTTGCCCCGCAGTTCCGTGCGGGCATCTGGCCGACGGCAGAGCACGTGCAATCTGTACGCTGCGGCCGAAGCACTACAAACCACTGGATCTGCTCTAGCTTTCTCTTTCGGAGTCTCACCACCAAAGCCATTCGGCCATCCTACCAATGCGGCCGCCGGCGCCCTTGAGCCTGACGCCGGTCCGCGTGCCATTCATCGCGGGTTCTTGGTCCGCGCGCCACGCTCGAATTCCGGTCCAAGTCATCGCACGGTTCTTTGGACCTGCTCATCTGTGCCAGGAGAAACGCGAATGAATACATGTAATAAGAATTTGGTTCTTCTTCTCTTCGTGACCCTCATCGTGTGGCTGCTGGGTGGTTCATGCCTTGCTGCCGACCAGGGTGATGTCGACAGGACGCCTTACGGCGTCGGAGTCAACATGCACGTCGTGGGGTACAACGACATGCAGGGCCGTCCATCGTACATGCCGCACGTGCAAAAGCAGGGCAGCCGGTACATTCTGTACGCCAGCGAGCACGTCGGGACCGGGGCGTACTTGAACCCCATGAATGGCCAGATGGAATATGACGGCACGTCCATCATCGACGTGACCAATCCTCATCATCCCATCTATCTGCACCACCTGCCCAGCCTCTATGGCCCTCCCAACAACGAGAGGCGGCACATACGGGTGTGCGCCGGGGACGATCTGCCGGGGAAGCTGTATCCCGGCAAGTACTTCGCGGTCGGCAGCGACGGACAGGTCAGCCACACGCTTTGGGATGTCACCGATCCGGCGAATCCCGTCCTTATCAGCAAGCTGATCGACAACCTGACCTATACGCACAAGGAGTCTTGGGACTGTGAGTCGGGTTACATCGCGATGCCCAAGAACTCGGCGACTTGGCACTCCAGCGGAGCGGCCTGCACCACAAGCCCCGGGGGCGGGTGCAACATCGCCATCTTCGACCTCCACGATCCCTATAACCCGAAATACATCACCGATTGGGGCCTTGTTGGGCAGACGCCTGGTTCCACTGTCACGCCGAAGCCCGCCATGGTCCATGAAACGGTCATCTCTACCGATCCTGTGTACGGCACACGGCTCTATGGTGCGTACGGTATTTCAGTGAGTGGGGATGGCTGGCTGCAGGTCGCGGATCTGAGCAAGATTCTTGCGCTCGGACATCCGGTCACGACCGACGCAGACATCCTGGCGGGGCAGCTCGGTGTCCAGAAGATGTCCTACGAATTCGGTATGCACTCCTTCTGGCCATTTCTCCACATCCCCATGGCTGACTTCGCTCAGAACTACCCCCCTGCAGCCGGACCGGTTCCAGGGAACACAAACCCCCTGGTTCAGGACTTCGGGCTGGCCAGCACCGAGGGCACGAACAACGGCTGCGTAGGCTGGCGCGCCATCGCGTGGGTGGTGGACCTGAACTACCCAAGCGAACCACAGACCGTGGCCAACATCCAGATACCGGCTCTCCAAGGAAAGGGAGAATTCGACTTCTGTGCCAACGACGCCCGGTTCGGCTCGCATGGCATCAGCGAGGACCTGTATCCTCCCTTCAAGAACCGGTTCAATGCGATTGCATGGTTCTCCGGCGGTGTGCGTGTATGGGACCTTCGCAATCCATTCCAGCCGAAAGAGGTTGCGTGGTTTGTCCCCAACCCCAACCAGAACACCGAGCAGAACTGCGCCACGCGGAATGGCGTGACGACATGCAGCAACACGGTCGGGACCAACAACGCGGCGACGGATGATCGCGGGTACGTGTACGCGGTTGATCGCTATGGCACCGGGGCCTACGTTTTTGAACTCACCGGCAAGGCTCGGGACGAAGTATTCAACCTCGAGCCGCATCATCATCATGACGATCACTGATCGAAACTTCCCTGGTGACGTCGGACACGACAACAACTCCAGGGGGCACCACTAACCGAACGAGGGCGTCGGGGCTCCCCCTCCGGCGCCCATGTCGCTGGGAAGATCGAGGGTGAACCAATGAAATTTGTCGATGCTTGCGCCGTGCGTCATCTGACCACGAAGTGTGCAGTCCTGCTGGCGCTCTCCGGTTTCCCGATGCTGGGGCAGACCGTGCCTGCAAACGCAACCGAGGCCGCGCCCGGTCACTCCGCCAGGAAAGCAGCGCATGTGAACCATACCCGAGCCAAGCCAGCGGAGATGCCGCCGCAGGAACCAGTCGCGATCGCACCCAGGACGCCGGAACAACTCCCGGCGGAACCGCCGCGCGTCACCTTCGAGAACGGCCAACTCACTATCGACTCGCAGAACTCGACCCTCACGGCCGTGCTGAACGCCATCGGCCACCAACTCGGCGCACAACTGGAAATGCCTCCCGGCGCGGCCACTGAGCGCGTAGCGGTACACCTCTCGGGATCTGCGCGCCAGACGATATCCGCACTGCTCGACGGTTCCAGCCTGAACTACGTAATCATGGGGTCGCCGGAGAACCCGGACAGCGTGCAGAAGGTGATTCTTACCAGGCTGCTTCCCGCTCCAGGTGTTCCGCAGCAGCAGCCTGTCGCCGCGAACGCTCCGGCAACAATTCAATTTGTCGCTGTCGCGAACGTCCCGCCACCCACCCAAGGCTCCGCAAATCAAGCGTCTTCCTTGACCCCGGGTCAGACACTCGACGGACAACTGGACCAACCGCCACCTGGCCATCCCGGTGCAACGAATCCAACTGTGGGCGCCGAACGACAAGAGATGGATTGCGCTGATCTCGGCTTGCCGCCCACTTGCCATCAGTGAACACTGCGGCCATTGGCTATGTCCCCTGGGCAAGACGTTCCCACGTTGACGCTATCGCCGCCACAGCCTAAGATTCCTCGCGCCCAACCAAGGCGGCCCTCGTGACCGGCGAAACCATTTCTCATTACCGCATCCTGGAAAAGCTCGGCGGGGGCGGGATGGGCGTTGTCTACAAGGCCGAGGACACCAAGCTGGGACGCTTTGTGGCCCTCAAGTTCCTGCCGCCTGAGCTTTCAGCCGACGCTCCGGCGCTGGAGCGCTTCCGCCGGGAAGCGCGCGCCGCCTCGGCTCTGAACCATCCCAGCATCTGCACCATCCACGATGTCGGGGAAGACCAGGGCCGGCACTTCATTGTGATGGAGTGCCTGGAGGGGACGACCCTGAAGCACCGCATCGAAGGGCATGCCCTGAAGGTCTCGCAAGCCCTGGAGTGGGGGATTCAGATCAGCGACGCGCTCGACGCCGCGCACGCGAGCGGCATTGTGCATCGCGACATCAAGCCCGCCAACATCTTCATCACCAACCGCGGTCAGGCCAAGGTGCTGGATTTCGGGCTGGCCAAACTCTCCCCGCAGAAGACCACGGCGGCCGGGGCGCATGGCGGTTCCAACGCTCCCACCGTCGCGTTCCGGGACCATCTGACCAGCCCGGGCACGGCTCTGGGCACGGTGGCTTACATGTCACCCGAGCAGGCGCTGGGAGAGGAACTGGACCCGCGCACCGATCTCTTCTCGTTCGGCGTGGTGCTGTACGAGATGGTGACGGGCGCACTGCCGTTCGGCGGGAACACCTCCGCGGCCGTCTTCAATGCCATTCTCAACCAGACCCCGACCGCTCCGGTGAACTTGAACAAGGAGATCCCGCCCAAGCTGGAGGAGATCATCAACGGTGCGCTGGAGAAGGACCGCGAGCTGCGATACCCCTCGGCTTCGGCCTTGCGCACCGACCTGAAACGGCTGAAGCGGGACCTGGACTCTGCGTCGAGCCGCACCTCAGCGGCAACACCCATGGCTGCGGCAGCGCCGTCCGTCCCCGGGATGGCCGCAGCCAAGACTCCGAGGAGATGGCTGCCGCTGGTGGCCGGGTTCGCCGTAGCGCTGGTCGCTGTGGGCATCGCGGCGTTCATGGTGGGCCAGCGGTCCGGGCGGACTCCGCCGCCGTTGTATCACCTGCTCACCTATCGGCGGGCAATCCTGCGCATGGCACGCTTCGCCCCGGATGGGCAGACCATTGTGTGCAGCGCCACCTGGGAGGGAAAGCCGACGGAAGTATTCGCCACCCGTCCGGAGAGCCCGGAGTCGCGGCCGCTGGGACTTGCCGGGGCGGAGATCCTCTCGATCTCCTCCCAAGGGGAGATGGCTCTGCTGCTGGGAAGCCGGCAAGTGAAATCCTGGATCCACACTGGGACGCTGGCGCGCGTACCCATGGCCGGGGGAGCGCCGCGCGAGGTGCTGGAGAATGTGCAGTGGGCGGACTGGTCGCCCGACGGCAACAACCTGGTGGTGGTCCGCGAAGTGGGAGGCCGCAACCGCATCGAGTATCCCATCGGCAAGGTGCTGTATGAAACCGGCGGGTGGATCAGCCATCCGCGCATCTCCCCACGAGGGGACCAGGTTGCCTTCCTCTACCACCCGATCGAAGGGGACGACGGGGGCACGGTGATGGTGGTGAGCAGCGAGGGGAAGAGCAACACTGTGTCCGCGGGATGGCTGACCATCCAGGGTCTGGCCTGGGCCCGCAGCGGTGATGAAGTGTGGTTCACAGCCACGGTGGAAGGCATCGATCGCGCGCTCTATGCGGTGAACCTGGCCGGAAAGCAGCGGCTGGTGTCGCGGGTGCCGGGTGAGTTGACGCTGCAGGACATTCGCAATGATGGCCGGGTGCTGGTGACACGCGGCAATACTCGGCGGCGCATCATGAGCCCGGCCTCAAGCGGAAGTATGGAGCAGGACCTGGCTTGGTTCGACTGGTCGTATCCCGTCGGCCTGTCGAGCGACGGCAAACAGATGCTGTTCTTTGAAGCCGGCGAAGGCGGCGGGCTGAGCTACGCCGCTTATCTGCGCCGGACCGACGGCTCTCCGGCGGTGCGCCTGGGAGATGGGCAAGCCCTGGCCCTTTCCCCCGACGAAAAGTGGGCGCTGGCCACGCGCAACGATGATCCCACACAACTCTTCCTTCTTCCCACGCGGGCGGGAGAGATGAGGCCGCTGGCCCACGAGAATGCCAGCCACGTAGCCGCGCGCTGGTTTTCCGACGGCAAGCGATTCGTCTTCTCGGGGACTGAGCCCGGCCACAGCGCGCGACTGTATGTGCAGGAAGTGGCCGGGGGAAAGGCCCGAGCTGTCACGCCCGAGGGCGTCAACGCGCTGGCTTTCGCAGTCTCTCCGGATGGGCGGGTGGTGGCCGGCGTCAGCCCCGAAGGCAAGGGATACCTCTACCCAGTCTCGGGCGGAGAACCGCAGCCCATCGCTGGCTTTGAAGCCGGAGAGGAGCCGATCTCCTGGAGCCCGGATGGACGCTCGCTGTACGTGGATCGGCCGGGGGAAACGCCGGTGAGAGTGCAGCGGATCGAGCTGCCCAGCGGCCAGCGGACACTCTGGAAAGAGCTCATGCCCAGCGATCCTGCGGGGGTGGAGTTCATCGGTCCCGTGGTGCTCACGCCGGACAGCAAGGCTTACGTGTACGGGGTGCGGCAACTGCTCTCCGATTTGTATCTGGTCGAGGGACTGAACTAGAGTCGCGCACCGCCGCTGACGCCGAACCAGACCAGGCGATGATAGGCGTCTTCCATCTCCGCGGGCGACGCGCCCATGCCGCTACCGATCCACCAGGAGAGCAGAGAAAGCAGAGCGCCCGCGAGCGCATGTGCCACCGCCCTGCGGTGCGTGGATGGCATGGCGCGCCCCGGCTGCAGCGCGGCTAGGCGTTGATCGATGGCGCGGGCGAAATGTCCCTGGCCTGTCTCCAGAACATCGTGGATCTTGCCCGCCGCCACCAGCGCCGCATAAAACTCGCGCCGCTCGGCAACATGGGCAAACAGCTCGCGCACGGGAGCGACGCGATTCGAAACTTCACAGCGTCTCGCCAGCAGGCCGGCCATACCCTCGAAGAAGTCATCGACATCGCTGAGGAACAGATCGTTCTTGTCGCGATAGTGGGCGTAGAAGGTGGAGCGGCCCACTGCGGCGCGATCGAGCACGTTCTGCACGGTAATGGCGTGGAACGGCTTCTCGTGCATCAGTTCCACGAGCGCATCGCCGAGCGCATCTCGCGTGCGCCGCACCCTGCGATCGGTCTGGCGCGGCGACGCCGGTGCTTTCCCGGACAAAAGGCTCGTCTTTGTTCGCTTTCGGGGCGCTTGCCGCGCGCGCATATTGACGGCTCCAGGTCTCGCTTCTACAGTGCGACCCATGACCGACGATCGCATGAGCGGGTTGGCGCTGATCGCAGGATCAGCCGGCATGATTATAACCATGGCCTTCCACCCCAGGGGCCCCGTGGGGCCGGGCGAGGTCGATTCGGTGGTGCGCAATCTGATCGCCGTCCATTCTCTGGCGCTGGCCAGCCTGCCGGTCTTGTTCCTGGGGACATGGGGACTGTCGCGGCGCCTGGCGGCCGCGGACCGGCTCGCGATGGCGGCATTGGTGCTCTACGCATGCGCTTCGGTGGTGGTGATGAACGCCGCA
>Ga0181521_10000977_pt1 | contig 35325 bp, 31 predicted proteins | sample PEATcosm2014_Bin_32_FD_119764 | JGI IMG/M metagenome (GOLD analysis project Ga0181521, IMG submission 119764) | Peatland microbial communities from MTU Mesocosm Facility, Houghton, MI, USA - PEATcosm2014_Bin02_60_metaG | ecosystem: Environmental > Terrestrial > Soil > Wetlands > Peat | place...
AACATCGTCAAAGAGAAGAAGCTGACAAACATGCGCGCCTCGACCGCCGATGAAGCGATCCGCCTCGTCCCGCCCCGTCTCCTGAATCTGGAGCAGGCCATCGAATTCGTCCGCGAAGACGAAATGGTCGAGGTGACTCCGCAGTCGATCCGCCTGCGCAAGAAGATCCTCAAAGCCAATCAGCGGTAGGATGACTGTATGGCGGTTGGAACATTCGTTTCAGTCGAAGAATACCTGCACACCAGCTACCGGCCCGACTGCGACTACGTCGACGGTGAGGTACAGGAGCGCAATGTGGGTGAGCGAGATCACGGCAGGTTGCAGCGAGAGATGCTGTTTTACCTGGCGGGCCGGTATCCACGTCTGCGTGAGAGACTGTTTCCCGAACTGAGGGTTCAGGTGAAGGCGACTCGCTTCCGCATTCCCGACGTTTGTGTTCTGGCGGAAGATGCACCCGAAGAACAGATCGCGACAACTCCGCCGATCCTCTGCATTGAGATTTTGTCGCCGGAAGACAGAATGAGCCGTTCCCTGGAGCGCGTTAAAGACTACCTCGAAATGGGTGTGCCGTCGTGCTGGATCATCGATCCCGCTGGCCACCGTGCATGGGTTGCGACGCCCGGTCACCTCGACGAAGCCACAGACGGTGTTCTGCGGTCAGGCGGTCTCGAAATGCCGCTGGTCGCAGTCCTCCGATAGCACCCCGGTGCTATGCTCACAGGCAGGTAGTTCATGAATTACCGGAAAGCGCTGTTGCTGGTAAGCGCCGGCGCTGCTCTCCTATCCACGATCTACGCAGCCAAACGCCCGTTCCGCGTCTACCCCAGCATGGAGCCCTACGACGACATCGAGCTGCCGCCGGATTTTCAGGTCCAGAGCGAGTGGGTGTTTGCCCGTCTGATGTATCCGCAGCATCCCCGCGCGCGTTTTGGAGGCTACCGCCGTTTCGGCGGCGGCGACTGGCGCGAAGGCGGCACCAGCTGGACGCAGGACTATCCCCGCGCCGACCGTCACTTCGCCCAGGCTCTCCGGCGTCTCAGCCGCGTCCATGCGCGCTCGGTGGAGCAGCCCGTGAATCTCGACGACGGCGACGATGCCTTCAACTATCCCTGGATGAATGCCGGCGAAATGGGCGACTGGAAACTCACCGAGGCCCAGGCGGCCGCGCTCCGCGAATATCTTCTGCGCGGCGGGTTCCTCATGCTCGACGACTTCTGGGGCACCGAGGAATGGAACCGCTTCGCGGAAAGCATGCAGCGCGTGTTTCCCGATCGCCCAATCGTCGAAATCGGCAACGACGACCCGATCTTCCATATCGTCTACGATCTCGATGAACGCTATCAGGTTCCCGGACAATGGGCGCTCGCGCGCGGCACTACCTACCGTAACGATGGCGCCACGGCGCACTGGCGCGGCATCTATGACGATCACGGCCGCGTCATGGTCGCCATGACTTTCAATTCGGACGTCGGCGACTCCTGGGAGTGGGCGGACGACCCGAATTACCCGGAGAAGTACTCCGCGCTCGGCATTCGTATCGGAGTGAACTACGTGATTTACTCCATGACGCATTAATATGCACCGCCGTCTCGTCGCGATTGCTTTCGGCATACTTGGATTGAGTATCTGCGGCGTATTGCTCGCACAGAAGCCCTTCAGGGAATGGCCGGCCATCGAATACGACGACTTCCCGCTGCCGCCCGACTACCAGCAGAAAGCGGAATGGACGCGCGCCCGCCTGCGCTATCCGGACATCTACGGCTATCCCGATCGCGACCTGACGATGGGTAACGGCCGCCCGTTCCCCGGCTACTGGACGATGGATTATCCGCGCTCCGACCGTCATTTGCTTGAGGGCGTCCGCCGCCTGACGCGCATCGATACCAAGTCGGTCGAGCAGGTGGTCAGCTTCGACGGCACCGACGACATGTACAACTACCCGGTGCTCTACGCCGTGGAAGTAGGACACTGGCGGCTGCACGACTCCGACGCAAAACAGCTGCGCGAGTACCTGCTTCGCGGCGGCTTCCTGATGGTGGACGATTTCCACGGATCGAAGGCGGCGGATCACGATCAGGGCATCAATGAGTGGGCCATCTTTACGGAAAGTATGAGTAAGGTTTTTCCGGAACGGGCCATCGAAGACATTCCCAACAACGACCAGATTTTTCACACGATTTACGATCTGAGCGAGCGTTTTCAGGTGCCCGGCGCGCAGTTTTTCGACACCGGGATCACCTATGAAAAAGGCCCCACGGGAAAGGAGCCGCACTGGCGCGCGATCCGCGACGATAAGGGCCGCATCATGGTCGCCATCTGCCACAACATGGATCTTGGCGATGCCTGGGAGCACTCCGACGAAGCGCAGTATCGGGAAAAGTGGGCGTCGCTGGCTTACCGGATTGCCATGAATTACTTTATCTACGACCTCACCCACTAAGTTGCGCCTGCCTGCCGTTCCTCCCGTCGCCAAGCGAGTCGAACATCGCGAACTTCATCACGGCCTGACGGTCTCCGACGACTACTTCTGGTTGCGCGAGAAATCGAATCCGGAAGTGATCCGGTACCTTGAGGCCGAGAACGCTTACACCGAAGCTTCGACCGAAGACTTGAAGCCGTTCCGCGACGCACTCTACAAAGAGATGCTCGCCCGCATCAAGCAGACCGACCTCAGCGTCCCCGTCCGCCGCGGCGGTTATCTCTACTACACGCGCACCGAGGAGGGAAAACAGTATCCGATCCAGTGCCGCCGCAAGGAGAGCATGAAAGCGGATGAGGAGATTCTCCTCGATCTCAACGAGCTTGCAAGAGGCAAGACGTACGCCGGGCTGGGGGCGTTCGTTGTCAGCGACGATCAGAATCTTCTGGCTTACACAATCGACTTCACAGGCTTCCGCCAGTTCTCTCTTCGCGTAAAGGATCTGCGCAACGGCGATACGTTGCCGGATACTGCCGATCGGGTCACTTCCGTCGCATGGGCCGCCGACAACAGAACGCTCTTTCTGACCACCGAGGACGAGATCACCAAGCGAGGCGACAAGCTGTGGCGCCACGTTCTCGGATCCACTGGTCTTGAGCCTCTCTGCGACGAAAAAGACGAGCTCTTCGAGATCGACCTCGCCAAAACACGCGACAAGGCTTACCTGATCCTCGCGATCGAATCGACCGATACCACGGAGATCCGCTACTTACGCGCCGACCAGCCGCAGGGAAGCTTTGCGGTACTTCTCCCACGCGAGAAGAAGCACCGCTATTACCTCGATCATCGCGAAGGACTCTTCTACATCCGCACCAATAAGCTGGGCAGGGACTTCGCGGTCGTGACTGCGCCCGTGAGCGATCCAGCGCCTGAGAACTGGAAAGTCTTCATCCCTCACCAGGAGGGCGTTCGGATCGAAGACATCGACCTCTTCAGGGACTTCGCGGTCTCGGTCGAGAAAACGCAGGCTCTCAACAGGCTGCGCGTCCATAATTTCGAAACCGGGACCTGGACTGAGATCGCGTTCCCCGAACCCGTCTACTCCGCCTTCCCCGCCGGGACCCCGGACTACAACGCGCGCGAATACCGCTACAGCTACCAGAGCCTTGTCACGCCGTCGAGTGTCTTCGATTACGATCCCCGCGCCGGCAAATCCACGCTCCTGAAGCAGCAGGAAGTGCTCGGGGGTTATGACCCCGCGCAGTATGCGAGCGAACGCCTCTGGGCCACCGCGCGCGACGGCGTCGGAATCCCGATTTCGATCGTTTACAAGAAGGGTTTCTCGCGCGATGGCCGGGCGCCGCTCATGCTCTATGGTTACGGGGCCTACGGTTTGGGCTCGCCGCCCGCTTTCTCGAGCCAGCGCATCAGCCTGCTGGATCGCGGCATGGCCTTCGCGATCGCCCATGTCCGCGGCGGCGACGAGTTAGGGGAACAATGGCGCGAGGATGGCATGCTCATGAAGAAGATGAATACCTTCTTCGACTTCATCGACTGCGCCGAGTTCCTGATCCGGGAGAAGTGGACTTCGAAAGACGGCCTGGTTATCGAAGGCCGCAGCGCCGGAGGTTTGCTGATGGGCGCAGTCGTCAACCTGCGTCCGGACCTCTTCCACGCGGTACACGCAGCCGTGCCGTTCATGGACGTAATCAATTCCATGATGGACGCCTCTCTTCCGCTGACCGTCGGCGAGTATCTGGAATGGGGCGATCCCGGTGAGAAACCGGCGTACGACTACATGAAGGCGTACAGCCCTTATGACAATCTCAAAAAGCGGGCGTATCCCGCCATGCTGGTTACCAGCAGCCTCAACGACAGTCAGGTGATGTATTGGGAGCCCGCCAAGTACGTGGCGCGCCTGCGCACGGTCAAGACGGACGACAATCAGCTTCTGTTGAAGATTAAGATGGATCCGGCCGGCCATGGAGGCGCATCGGGGCGCTATGACAGGCTGAAGGATCAGGCGTTCGAATACGCGTGGCTTCTAAGCCATGTGGGAATCACGCACTAAGAAGGGCCGATTGCGAGCAATTCGACTTCAAAGATGAGCGTGGCGCCGCCCGGAATCACCGGCGGGCTGCCGCGCTCCCCATAGGCGATGCTCGATGGGCATACCAGCTGGGACTTGCCGCCGACCTTCATTTTCTGAACGCCTTCCGTCCAGCAGGGAATCACCTGGCCGAGGGGGAAAGAGATCGGCTCATTTCGCTTGTAGGAGCTGTCGAACTCCGTCCCATCCACCAGCGTGCCCCGATAGTTAACCTTCACGGTGTCGCTTGCCTTGGGCGATGCGCCCGTGCCGGCCCGCAGTTCGCGATAAACCAGACCACTTGCGGTCTTTGTCGCTCCCGGCTCAGCCGCGGCTTTGTCGAGATAAGCCTGGGCGCTCGCCGCAGTTGGTGGCGCGGCGGGGGCTTCAGGTGCTTTGGCTTCGGGAGCTTGGGTTTCAGGGGCTTTGGATTCGGGGGCCGATGAGCACGAAATCATGGCAACCGAGAGAAGCACGAGCAGTGGACGCATGGTCCCAAGGTAACATTTCGGCTTGAACCAGATTGCCGACATCTGCACCCTGAGCGCGATCGAGATGGCAAAGCTCATCCGCGAGGGCGAGCTCTCCGCGCGCGAAACCGTCGAAGCGCATCTGACGCAGATCGAACGCGTCAATCCAAGTGTCAATGCCATCGTTACTCTGGTCGCCGATCAGGCCCGCAAGAGCGCTTTCGAAGCCGACGAGGCGCAGGCGAAAGGCCGGCCCCTCGGCCGTCTGCACGGCTTGCCGACGGCGCATAAAGATCTGCAGCCGACCAAAGGAATCCGCACCACGTTCGGCTCACGCATTTTCAAAGACTTCGTTCCCGGCGAGGACTCGCTGCTTGTCGAGCGAGTGAAATCCGCGGGCGCCATCATGCTGGGTAAGACCAACACGCCGGAATTCGGCGCGGGATCGCAGACTTACAACGAAGTCTTCGGGCCGACGCTCAATCCATGGGATAAGACGAAAACCTGCGGCGGCAGCAGCGGAGGCGCGGCGGTGGCGCTGGCTTGTCACATGCTCCCGATCGCCGATGGCACCGATTTGGGCGGATCGCTGCGCAATCCCGCCAGTTTTTGCAATGTGGTCGGATTGCGGCCGTCCCCGGGACGCGTGCCCGTGAGACCGGCGGTGGGGTTGTGCCCGTTGGGTGTCGAAGGCCCGATGGCACGCTCGGTAGCGGACCTTGCCTTCTATTTTTCCGTAATTGCGGATACCGGCCCGCATTTCGCGCAACCGCTCGGCCGCGCCTTCCAGGGCGTCCGCGTAGCCTGGTGGAAAGATCTCGGAGGCATTCCGATCGATTCGCGCGTCCGTCGGATCACCAATTCCCAGCGCCGCGTTTTCGAATCCCTGGGATGCATCGTCGAAGAAGCCGAACCGGACTTCACCGGCGCGGACGAAACGTTCCGGACCCTGCGGTTCCGGAGCACGTCTCTTCGGCTGGCCGACCATGCGAAGCGGCATCCCGATCTGATTAAAGACGCGCTGCTCTGGGAAATAGAACAGGGGAATCGCCTGACCGGGCGCGACCTCCGGAAAGCGGAAGCCAAACACATGGATCTCAATCGGAGCATGCGCCGGTTTATGGAGCGCTATGAATTCTTCGTGCTCCCGGTAAGTCAGGTGCTGCCTTTCGATGTGAATCAACACTGGCCGGAGGAGATCGAAGGAACCAGGATGGCCACTTACATCGACTGGATGAAGTCCTGTTATTACATCTCCGTTATGGATACGCCTTCAATCTCCGTTCCCTGCGGCTTTACGAGCGAAGGCTTACCTATAGGGATCCAGATCGTGGGACGGCATGGCGACGACTGGGGTCTTTTGCAGGTGGCGCACGCGTTTGAAACAGCTAATCATTTCCGAGAATCGATCTGAGGATCGAGTTTTGGTTCCAGAATCGTGATCTCGCCGAACAGGTGCGGATCTTCGGCCCATTTCTTAAGGGCGCGCGGACCGATTGCCGCGGGAATACTGCCGGTCTCCCTATAGTTATCCAGAAACGCCTGGCGAAGCCCCCTGGCTCTTGGCCAAACCGCGTTGTCGTACCAGAAATCCGGCTGGTGGAAATTGCGTACCAGAATCCTGGAATACCGCTTGGCCGCCAGCCGGGAGAGGAAACCCGAGAAATCCACAGCGACATCGCCGGATGCCTGCGTCGAAAGGGATGTCACGCGATCTTTCATTATCACGCGATCCCTGCGGTAAACCCATGTGCCCGTATCGAGAAGAATCTGGTCCGCATTACGACCCTGAAACTGGTTTTCAATATCGTGGACGTAGCGGTAGGTGTCGGGGGTCATGGGACTAAGAGGGATGCGGACCAGCCCCATCCCCGAGAAGAGCAGCGCCACCGCAGCCGTGACGGCACCCGCGTTGATCCAGCTCTGCATGTCGGCCGGCCCGGCAGACCGCGCACGATCGTCGAGACAGGTCAAACCGGTCAGAAACCACACGCCCGCGATCAGACATCCCGGACCGATGTGGTTCAGCATCCATTCGATCCCGCTCGTATAGCATTCGAGCGCAATGAGCGCCAGCCAGATCAGCCAGAGTCCAGTCAAACCGGGCATCTTTTTGTTCCGCAGAAGAGCCACTCCGCCCAGCAGCCCCGCCGCGAAATAAGCCCACGAGTCCAGCACGTGCTGAAAGCTGCGCAAGGGGGAAACCGGGTGAGTGTACATCTCATAAAAAATCCAGTACATGAACGGTGGCCCCCAGATGGCATAACATGCGGCTATGGTGATGCCGCACAGACCGGCGGCGGCAGCGGCAAAAGCCGCGGCGCGTTTCCAGCTGCCTCCCCAGACCGCCAGGAATCCGGCATAAAAGACAGGCCAGATCAGCAGGCTTTGTTTGGTCAGGAACCCGATGGGTCCCATCAACGCCATCGCCGCCAGGACGAGCCGGCTTCGCGTTTCCGCATACACCAGCAGCAGGTAATAAGAGACGATGGTCGCAAGCTGCGCCAGCGCGTCTCCATGCAGGTTGTGGGAGAAGGGATTGGTGATCGAATTGGTCGCGATCAGAAAAAGCGCCGCGAACCAGAAGCCGTTCCACAGCCACCCTTTGCCGGCTTGCGCCTCCGGGCGCGCCATGCGTAAGATCCTTCGGCAACACAAAGTCCCCACAAACGCGGCGACGGCCGTGAATACGACCTGAATCACCCGGTAGGCCGGAATGGAATCGGCTTTTCCCGCCATCCAGGCCAGCAGATATGTCAGCAGCTGCGGTCCCGGAACGTAGTGGAACGAGTCGTTGTTGAGGGGCGATGTGTAGAGCGGATATCCCTTCGAGAACTTCAGGATGTCGTTGACGAAATCCCCTTCGGCCCAGATCAGAATATCGGCGGGGAAAAAGATATACCCGCTGGTACAGAAGAAGTAAGTCGCCAGCAAAATGCCGCTGCATGCTGTAAGAAACACCAGACTCGCCGTCTCCGGCCTCGCTTTACGGCCCAGGCGCAGGATGTACGCGCCCGTCGCGGCGGCCAGGATCGCGGCGAACAATACTCCGGTAACGGACACGGCTTTTTCCGGACTTTCAAAGCGTGCGCTGATCGCCTGAATGCAGCCTGCCAGCGCGAGCGACGTCGCGAGCACCAGCGCAGCGGCGCCGGCCACGCGGCCGGTTGTCAACGCGCTTGTCTTGTCCTGTTGAATTCCGACGGGAGTTTGTATCAAGGGAACTACCGCCATTTTACTCCGCACGGGCAGCGCGTACGGCGCAGCAGTGTATTATGAATCGTTGGGGCTGGGCGAGGCGGACATCCTGGCAAAGCGCGATGACCAAGTCATGACCACGGCTCCCCGGAACAGCGCCGGCGAGTTCCCCAGTCCGGCGCGACCGCCGTTTCCATGGGTATGGCTTGCGGCGCTGACGATTCTGGCGGCAGGCCTGCGTGTAATCGGCCTTAACCGCGGCCTCTGGTTGGACGAAATCACTTTCTTGCTGATTACGGTCCGGCACCCGATAGCCGAGATCATCACAGTGTTCCCAGGGGATGCCCAACACCCTCTTTACTCGATTCTGGCGCGGCTGAGCATTCTTGCCTTTGGAGAGCATGTTTGGAGCCTGCGCTTACCCGCCGTTATTTTCGGCGTTGCCTCCGTCCCGGCGTTGTATCTGCTTGCCGTATCGGTCGCCAGCCGCACGGAGGCGCTCCTTTGCGCGGCATTCCTGGCTCTCTCGTATCATCACGTGTGGTTTTCGCAGGACGCGCGGGGATATTCGACGCTGGCGTTCTGGACTATCTTGTCGACGTTTTTTCTGCTGCGCGGGTTGCGAACCGGGAGCCGCGGTCCGTATGCGGCCTACGCAATCGCGGCCGCACTGGGCGCATACACGCACCTCGCGATGATGTTCCTGATAGCCAGCCACGCGCTCATTGGAGCGGCGGGCGCGCTGAGCGATTGGAGGCGCGGCCGGAGTTTGAAAAGATGGAAGATGCCACTGGAGGCACTCCTGCTGACCGGCGGATCGACTCTGCTGTTCTACGCGCCCATCCTGCTGCAGGTTCAGAAATTCTTCATGAAGGGCCCATCCGGCATGAAGGCCGTTTCCAATCCGCACTGGGCAATGTGGGAAGCCATTCGGGGCTTGACGGCCGGCCTGGGAACCGTTGGCGTACTTGGCGCAGCCGCCATCGTCCTCGCCTGCGGGGCTTGGAGTTATCTCAAACAGGACCGCGTCGTCTTCGCATGTCTGGTGCTTCCCGGAATACTGACGCTTGGGTCGGTCGCCGTCCGCGGGACGATGTATCCCCGATTTTTCTTTTCCCTGATTGGATTCGCAATCCTGATTCTGGTGCGGGGAATGATTGTGATCCCCCAAAGCATCCGAGCACATCTCCGGCGCGGCTCGCCCGGGCTTTATCCCTGGCTGGCTCCCGCGGCGACGGCCGTGCTCGCCGCTATGTTCTTCGTTTCATCGGCTTTTTCACTTGTCAACAACTACAGGTATCCGAAGCAGGATTTCGAAGGGGCGATCCGGTTTGTGGAGATGGAAACGAGGAATGGCGATCCCGTCGTCACCACCGGAGCGGCCACATATCCCCTGCGACAATACTATGCAAAGCCCTGGGACAGTGTGGAGACCGCGCAGAAATTGCGGGAGATCTGCAGCCGGGGCCGGCCTGTTTGGCTGCTCTATACGATGCCCAGGTACCTTGAAGACGGGCTGCCCGCGGTTAACGAGATGGTCCGGAAAGAGTTTACGGTTATTCGCGTGTTTCACGGAACGCTGGGCGATGGCGATGTTTTCGTCGCCAGATTCGATCCGCGTAATACGAATCCGCCCCGTACATGAAGAAGCTGATCATACAGATCCCCTGTTATAACGAGGCTTCGACTCTGCCACAGACTCTGGCGCATTTGCCGCGTCGGATTCCCGGCATCGATCGGATCGAGATCCTGATCATCGACGATGGCAGCAGGGACGGGACCGCGGAAGTGGCGCGATCGGCCGGCGTCCACCATATCGTTCGTTTCGCCCGGAATCTCGGGTTGGCGGCAGCCTTCACCGCCGGGCTGAGCGAGGCGATCCGGCAAGGGGCGGACATAATCGTGAACACCGACGCGGATAACCAGTATGAGGCGACGGACATTCCGCGTTTGATCGAGCCGCTGCTGGCCGGCCGCGCCGATATCGTCGTCGGCGACCGCCAGGTGGGGCAGCTCAAAAACTTTTCGCCGTTGAAGAGGCGGCTGCAGGTGCTCGGCAGCTGGGTCATCGGCCGGGCTTCGGCGCTGCATACTCCGGATGCCACCAGCGGCTTCCGGGCCATGACGCGGGACGCCGCATTGCGCACGTTTGTTTCCAGCGGATACTCCTACACGCTGGAGACGCTGATCCAGGCCGGCGCGAGCCGCATGACGGTGGAGTTCGTTCCCATCGGCGTCAACCCGCAAACGCGCCCCTCCAGACTCATGCGCAGTATCCCCGAATACATCCGGAGATCGACGATTACGATCATGCGGGCGTATACGATGTATCGTCCGCTGAGCGTATTCCTGATGCTGGGGTTCGCGCTGATCTTGTCAGGCGTGATTCCAGGGATTCGATATCTCTATCTCATCTACGTGGGCCAGCGCGTGGGGCACGTGCAATCGCTGGTCTTTGCGGCGATCTGCATCATTGTGGGTTTCCAGGTCCTGCTCATCGGGCTGGTGGCCGATCTGCTGAGCTTCAATCGCAAGCTTTTGGAAGAAGTGGTCTACCGGGTCCGCCAGATGGAAAGCACCCGCGGGCCGGAAGCCCGATAATCGAAACACCGCATGCAGCCCCATTCCAATCCCAAACCAAGAGTCTGGCGGCGCCTGGCCGTTAAGCTGGGCGGCAGCGCGCTGATTTTGGGAACGCTGCTCTATTTCCTGCCGTTCCATCAACTCTGGTCCACCATAAAGCAAATTCCGCCGTTCCTGAGTTTGGGGTTGCTGGGCGCGTATATGGCGCTGCACCTTCTGGGAGTTACGAAATGGCGTCTGCTGATCAACCTCGCCGGCTCGGATCTGACTTTCGCCCAGGCGGTTCGCTGCTACTATCTGGGGCTTTTCGGCAATAACTTTCTGCCGTCTCTGGTAGGCGGCGATTTTGTGCGGGCGGGGCTGGCGTTCCGGCTTTCAAGAAGCTCGAAAACCGCCATCGTTCTCGGCAGCCTGATCGACCGCGTGCAGGACGTAATCGGCCTGCTGGGCGTGGCCGCCATCGGCGCGTTGTTGCTGCCCCGAGCGCTGGACCCGCACAGCCGCAGAGTTTTCGTGGGGGTTGGGGTCCTGCTTCTGGCGGGAGGCGCCTTGGGCGTGGGCGCCATGTTTATGGTCCCGGTGCGAAAATTTCCTTTCAAGATCCGGCGCATCATGGTTCAGCTGCGGCGCGGAATCCTGTCGGTTTACAAGAACCCCGGCCGCGTCGTTCTTTGTTTTTTTATCGGCATGCTTCTGCAGACTCTGCAGGTGGCGATCAACTTTCCGCTGGCGGAGGCTTCCGGGCTCCACGTTCCGTTTTATTTCTGGCTTTTCGCATGGCCGCTGGCCAAATTGTCCAGTCTTCTTCCGGTAACGCAAGGGGGCATCGGGGTTCGCGAAGTGGCGCTGGTCGCCCTTCTGGCGCCCCTGGGGGCGCCGCCCGTACTTACGGCCGCGGTGGGCCTGGTTTTTGAAGCCATCACCATCGTCGGCGGTTTGATAGCCGGGGTTATAGCGTTCGTCATGAGCCGCTTTCCCGCCGCGCAGCCCCGGCGGCGCGAAACCATTTCCGTATTCGTGCAGGACCAAACTCTCAATGGATGACGATTCGATAAGCCCGCCCAAACAACACGTGGTGATTCTGGGCGCGGGACCGGCTGGTGTGGGCGCCGCCTATCAGCTGGTCAAAAAAGGGATTGCCCGCGTCACAGTTCTCGAACAACAGGACCGGGTGGGCGGTAATGCCGGGAGCTTCGTTCTCGAAGGAGTTCATTGCGACTTCGGCAGCCATCGGCTCCATCCGGTGGTCGCGCCGGAAATTATGGAGGACCTGCGGCACCTGCTGGGAAAGGACCTGTTGTTCCAAACGCGGCATGGAAGCATCCTCTTGAAAGGCCGCTGGATCCACTTCCCGTTGAAACCGCTGGATCTGCTGCTCCGGCTTCCGAAAAGCTTTGCGCTGAGCGTGCTTGGCGACCTCGCTCGAAAGGCGCTGCCCCGCGAGAAAATCTCAGGGCCGGAGACTTTTGCGACTGTGCTGGAGCGCGGCCTGGGTCGAACCATCTGCCGGGAATTTTACTTCCCCTACGCCAGGAAGCTGTGGGGGGTCGCTCCCGAAGAGCTGGCGGTCACCACCGCCCAAAGACGCGTTTCCGGAAGCTCCATCGGGAAGATGGTGCAGAAAGTGGCCAAGCAGATTCCCGGCATGAAGCCGCCAACCGCGGGCAAGTTCTATTACATGCGCAAGGGCTATGGCCAGATCTCTCAATGTCTCGCCGATGCAGCCCGCGCGGCGGGAGCGGAGATCAGGTTCGGGGCGCGTTTCACGGCGCTCGAACGGGAGGACGGCCGGATCAAATCGGTGCGCTATCAACTCGGCGGTGAGGAGTTTGAGATTCCCACGCAGCACGTCTGGTCGACCATACCAATCAGTATTCTGCTGCGCGGCATGCGTCCCGAAGCGCCCGCGGATGTGATTGAGGCGGCTTCGAACGTCGCTTTCCGGGGGATGATCCTGATTTACCTGGTGCTCGATCAGGATCGATACTCCGGTACCGACGCCTATTATTTCCCGGAGGAATCGATACCGATCACGCGCCTTTCGCAGCCGAAGATTTTCAGCTCGGCCACGGAACCCGTCGGCAAGACCGTTCTCTGCGCGGAGCTCCCCTCGGACCCCGGCCTTCCCGAGTGGGAGATGAGCGACGAGCAACTGGGAAATCGCCTGTGCGAGTGGATGGCGCAAGCCGGCCTTCCCAAACCGGCCGGGATCCTGAAGGTGGTCACGCGCCGCCTGCGTCAGGCGTATCCCGTTTACCGCCGCGGCTATGAAGAGCGTTTCGAGCGCATGGATCAATGGCTCGGCGGATTGGAAGGCATGCTCACTTTTGGCCGCCAGGGGTTGTTTGCGCACGACAATACGCACCATACGCTGGAAATGGCCTATGCCGCCGTCCGGTGCCTGTCCGCCGACGGAACCTTCGACCGCGCGCGCTGGGCGGAACATCGCAAAGAGTTCGAAACTCACGTGGTGGAGGATTAAGCCGGCCCATGCCTCTGGTTGTTTGTTCCTACGAAGACCGTCCGGAAGTGATGGACAGCCTGATATTGATGGGCGAGTCATTATGCCGCGTGGATACGGACATCTCCCTGCATCTGACGGTACCGGACGCGCCGGCTTCGGTTCGTGCGTGGGCCGGGAACAGACCGCAGGTGGTCCTGTCCGCAGCCCGGCCCGAGGGGGTGCGCGGCTGGGACGTCAAACCCTGGCTGTTGCTCCAGGAATTGAACGCCGGGCGGAAAGAGGCGCTCTGGCTCGACGACGACATGATCGTCACACGTCCCATTTCCTCCCTGATCGGGGAATTTCCCGCCGACTCTCTGGTGGTGGCACAGGAGTGGGATGCGACCGACGCCCCCCCGATGAGCCATTTGTGGGGGCTGCCTTCGGGCCGCCGTATGCCGACCATCAACGCGTGCGTCTTACGCGTTACGCAGGCCCACCGGCCCCTTTTGGAGCGTTATCTTCAAATGACGCAGGACGCGAAATACCGCGAGGTGCAGACGCTCCCCATTGAACGCCGCCCGATTTACCTGCTGGGAGACACGCCGATCCTGACCGCTCTGCTGGAAAGTGAGGAGTTCAGCCGGACGCATTTCGACTATCTTCGCCTGGGCCGGCACATCGCCCAGTGCGCCGGCTCGTCGGGCTATCGGCCCCATCATCGCCTGCTGGATTTGTTCCGCGGGCTGCCTCCGTTGATCCACGGCCTGGGCCGCAAACCCTGGGATCCCGCCCGTACGCGGAATTCCGTCGAACGCTTCATGCTCGATTTCGCGACCGATGTATCCCCCTATGTGCTGGCCGCCCGGAAGGTAGCGAAGCAACTCGACATGGCCCCTGCGTGGCTTGAGGCGCGCACCGTGCCGGGCGCCATGCTCCGCGGCCTGACAGCCGGCCACCCGGCACTTGCCGGACTGCCGCTGGCCATCCTCCACTCCCTGTATCCGAATGAGAATCGACCGGTCGACCAGATTCGTAAAGAGTAAAGGCTCAGCGGCGTATCGTCGGCTGTTTTGCAATTAATGCAGGCATTTGAAGCATCCATTACTACATAGAGCTTCACAATTGTTTCGTGTGGAAATCACCGTACTGTAACGGGCGGGGGTTTACAAAGGGTGCATGAGGTGCGACCTCCACGTTCACACGGTTCACTCGGGCATGTGCACAGTACCTGTACTTTCCCGCGTTTGTCTGGAGTCTTACAACGAGCCGCACGCGCTGTACGAAAGGCTGAAACAGCGTGGCATGGACCTCGTCACCGTTACGGACCACGATTCCATCGATGCCGTTGAAGAGCTGCGGCGATATCCCGACTTCTTCCTGAGCGAAGAGGTGACCTGCACCATGCCGAGCGGTACGGAAATGCACGCCGGCGTGTATGGAATCTCGGAACACGACCATATCGAACTGCAGCGGCGCCGCCGTGACGTCGAAAGCCTGCTGGCATATGCGGTCGAAAATCGGCTCTTTGTCACCGTAAATCATCTCTATTCCAGCCTGACCGGGCCGCGCACGGAAGGCGATTTCGCCGTTTTTGCAAGCGATTTTCACGGAGTTGAAACAGTCAACGGCCAGATGCTGAAATGGTCGAACCGTCTGGCGGCCGATTTCGCGCGGCGCTTCGGCAAGCCTGTAATCGGGGGCAGCGACTCCCACACGCTGGCCGGGCTGGCCCGTACATTTACCGAGGTTGCCGGCGCTTCAAACGCTAAGGAATTTCTGGCGGGCATGCGGCGCGGCCAAAGCGTCGCGATCGGCGAATCGGGCGATTATTTCAAACTCACATCGGCGATCTTTGCGATCGGAGGATCGCTGATCCGGGCGACTCCCTGGATGGCGCTCGGCGCAGGGCTTTTCGCCGTGGCGCCGGCCATCACGCTGGCAAATTATTTTCGCGAAATGGCTTTTGCGTGGTATTGGGGACAGAAAAACAGGCCGGATAGTCCGGTTGGCGTGGCGCCGGAGGTTGTCCTGTGACGCTGGCGCGCGCGATATCGACGCTCTCGGCGCCCGACAACGGCCTGATGCGCCGTTTCAATCGCTGGCGCGCACCGCGATGGTTCCGGTGGTGGATGCTGCTCGCCACGCGCGCGGGTGACGGCTGGTTGTGGGGATTGATCGGCATCGCGGTATTGTTTTCGCCAGACGATTCGAGCGATAAGAGCATGCGATTTCGCGCGATTGCGGCGGCGGGCTGCGCGGTGACATGCGGAATTGTACTGTTTCACAAAGTGAAGCGCGTGGTCTGCCGGGTCAGGCCGCGCGATGTCGAGCCGCACTGCTGGGCGCACATCGTAACGCGCGACAAGTTTTCGTTCCCTTCGGGCCATTCGACGACGGCGTTCGCGGTGGCGCTGTCGCTGGGTTCCTTCTATCCCGAGATCATGCCGGTGCTGCTGGTGCTGGCGGCGAACGTGGCCATATCGAGGGTAGTGGTGGGGATGCATTTCCTGAGCGACGTGCTGGTCGGCTCCGGCGCGGGAGCCTTGCTGGGTTACGCCGCGTTTCGCTTTGCGATTTAGTTTCGCGCAAGCGGGAGACGCCAGGCATATGTCCTGCGCAGCCCGAGCGCGCGTGCTTCAAGGGCGGGAGTTCCGCAAGGAACTCCTTCGCTCCTGGGCGCAGTCCACGTTTCTTCTTATCCGGTTAGTCAGCAGCCTTCCTCCCTGCGGGCGCAGTCCTGCGGGGACCGTCCCGAGAGTAGAGTCAAGCCGGGGTGCCGGAATGTAATATCTCACATAGAATGGGAACTGTTGTGGAAGAATCGGCGTCATAGGTAGGGAACTGTTGTGGAAGAACAGGCGTATTATCTTAGGCCCTCGCGAGTTCTGTGGGCGGCAGCAGCATTGACAATTGCCGCCGCCGTGGTCGCCGTTCTAGCCGTTCGCGAGGTTGCCGTTCAGGTAGTTCATCCCGACCCGGCGTTCACGCCACTGACTCCAGGCCCTCCCATCGTCGGCTCTATTGGCTGCACCGCGATGGCTATCTACGTCTTTGCGGGAATGGCGTCTTATCCGAACCCGGTCCGCACATGGCGTCGAGTTGCGGCTGTAGCCCTTATCCTGTCGTTTGTGCCCAACGTATTATTGGCGATTTCACACATTATGGGCGGAGGCTGGCCCGAGGCTTGCGCTCTCATGACGATGCACATAGTCGTGTGGGCGATTTGCGTAACGCTTTTACCCTCGCTCGCGATCACGAAGCACCCTCCCAAAACCCAGGCCGCTGACCGTCCTCTCTCGATCCTCTAGCTTAAGAGACTTCCTTTTGTAGCCGGATGGTCTTGGCGTCCGGGGATTCCAGCGCCAAGGTGACCGCAACCCGGGCAAAATTCAAAGCCCGAACGGTCCGGCGTCGGGAACGTGAAATGGCTTTTCGTCCACGCAGACCCCTGCTCGTGTCCGGCGAGAGATCCGTCAGCACTGCCCCGAACCCCTCTGTCATGTTATTAACCCGATAAGTTTATGCGGAATTCATGGGTTAACAGCATGTAATCCTTCCGTTTATCATCTTTCGATACTTATCTGGGATACTTTAAGTCTCGAATGAAAACATCCCGGTTTGTATTGATATTGGCTAAGTGCTCTTTGCTTGGGGCGGGCGTCCTCCTAGCGGCGAATCAGTTCGTTCCCGCGGAAGTGCATACTTATCTCAGTAGTTTCCCTCTGGCGCTGGCGGGCCTTGGTTATACGCTCCTGCAGATTCATTTGAAGCCCCCGCGCCCGGCACTTCTAAAGCGTCTGGTTCTTGCGGCGGCTTTTCTCTTGTGGGCGGTTGTGCAGCTTCTTTCACCGGGGCGGCTGGCAGTATTCCTGGGCGATACCGTTATCGCGGCCTACGTTCTGGACTTGTACTGGATCATGCTGGATCAGGGCTTACAGCGCCTGCATCAACAGGACCGCGCCGATCAGGATCAGGCCCGCATGAACATACAGCACGAATTGCCGCGCGTTTAAGCGCCTATTAACCATCCGGCCGAGGAAGATCGCGAGCAGCGCGCCGGGCAATGACACCAGATAGAAGCGGCTTACTACGGGAGTCCACAGGCCCGCAACCCAGTAGCCGGCCATCCCGGCAAGACTCGCGGGAAGAAAGTATCCCTGCAGGGTGGCGCGAAAGTTGGCTGGCGCCCACTTGCGCAGAGAACCGTAGATCGCAAGCGGCGGTCCGTTCATTCCGTAAGCTCCTCCCAATATGCCCGCGAGGAATCCGAAGAAGACTGCCAGGCGGTCGTTCTTAAGTTCGAAGTGAGCGCGAGGCGTGAGGGACCATGCGGAGAAACCTATGATCACGATCGCAAGCAAAGCCTTTACGACCTGTTCGGGAACTGTCTTGAGAACGAGCAGGCCGACAGGAATGCCGAGAAGCGTGGGGAGCACAAGCCAGACGGCGCTAAGGATGTGGATACTGCGCCAGTCCTGCAAAACAACGACTAGCGCCACCGTGATGGAGACGAGCACGGCCACGGGAGCCGCGACCTCGACCGGTATCGCAAGGGCCAGCAGCGGTACGGCGACCAATGCTTCGCCGAAACCGAATGCCGAGCGAATGACGGTGGCGAGAAACACCACGGCCGCCACCTCTATCGCGATCATGAATTATTCAGCGCGTGCGATAGAAGGTCACGAGATCGGTTCCCGGCGGTTTGATGCCCGATTGGCGCAGCATCGTGGCCACCTGCCCGCGATGATAACTGCCGTGATTCACCACATGCAGGACGGCCTGCCAGAGCGGCAGTTGAGATTCCGCACCCTGCGCCGTGCGCATAATCAAAGGCTCCTGCAAGCCCTCGCTCGAAAGGGAACGCGACCAGTCGATCCACTTCCGATGCAGTTCGGGCCACGCCTGGCCGAGAGCGGCCATGTCCGCCGGATTTTCGATGTCGGCCAGCTTCGCGTCCGGTTGGCCCTGGACCCGCTTCAGCCATACCAGTTCCCCGCGATAAACGTGACCGAGAGTGTCGAACAGGCTCTTGAAAGAACTGCCCAGATCCTGGCCGAGCTTATCGGGAGGCACTTGCGAAACGGCGGTGAGCACGGTGTCGTCCGCCCACTTCATGAACTCGAGTTGTAACTGGCAAACCGGGCCGATATCAGGCTGCATTAGCCCAGTGTAGCGAGGGCTCGGGCTTCAGAACTGCAGTCGCAGCTGGATCTCGACCTTGCGGTTGCCGGCCGCGCCGTTATTGCCGCCGAAACCGGCGCCGCCTCCATTGTTGAGTGCTGTCGACTCGCCGAAGAAGGGCGAGCCCAAAACGCCGATTGGCGCCGCGTAGTTGACGTGGTTCAGTGCGTTGCGGGCCGTAAGTGTGGCGGTGAAGTTGTACCGCTTACCGGTATTCCCACCACCGAAATTCCCAAAACCGCCGCGTCCGCCGCCACCGCCGCCGCGCCCGCCACCGCCAAATCCGCCACCACCACGTCCGCCGCCAGGAAAACCGCCGCCGCCAGGACCGCGCCCGCCGCCACCACCGTTGTCGGCCGGATTCGCTGCGCCAGCCCGCTCACCCCACCCCCAAGTCCGGCTGAGGCGGAGATTCAGGGAGAATTGCGCCGGGCCGTCGCCGTAGTTGATGGGGACCAGCTGGGTGCCGGTTGAGCTGAAGCATCCAAATTTCGTCACGTATGCCGCGGAGCCGCACGGCGCGAAATAAGGCCTCGAATTGAGGATACCGTCGCCATCGAACGCCTCACCGGTAGTGATGTTGAACGGCGCTCCCGACTGCATGGTCATGAACGGATTGAGGTTCATCTTGAACGGAAGCCCGACTGCGCCGCCGAAATATCCGCGGTGCCGGACGTCGAAGCTGGCGCGTCCCCAGTCCCGATCGTCGTTGTATTGATTCATCGGGAAACCGTTGGCGTTGGTGTGGGCTTCGCCCCACACGTAATAGCCCTGCAACTGTAAGTGCGAGTTGAGGCGCGTGTTGGCGTTTACCGTCAATTGGGTCTGCTTGAATATGCCGCTGGTCTCGTATTGGTAGATATCCTCGTTCGCGCCCGGGACGTTGGTGCCTGCAAAGGGCCGCGCGCCCGTACCCGGCCCCGTGTAGGTGCCTGGAAAAGGCGCATTGATGTCGCGCGTCCTAAGCACGTGGACGCCGCGCGTATTCACGTAGTTTACAGACAGCTGAGTTCTGCCGGGCAGTTGACGATCCACGCCGATTGCCATCTGCCCCATATAGGGCGTGCGCAGGCTGCTGTCGACCGTGTAGATCGCCTGATTTTCCACCTGCAGCAACGACACCGGCGGAAGCGCGGGGTAGTACGCCAGGGCGGCGGCGGCGCCGGTCGAGCCCGCCGTAATCACGTAATTCGTCTGCGTGAAGCCGTCGAAGCGGAGAGCCTGCAGCGTATCGCCCACGGGAAAGCGCGTGAAGAATATTCCGTAGCCGCCGCGGATCACGGTCTTGGAGGCCGTTTTCCCCTTTGCGCCCGGCGCCCAGGCGAAGCCAAGCCTTGGACCCAGATCCAGATGGTCGTTAATGTTGTTCTGCGTTTCATAGCGAAGGCCGGCGTTAATGGTGAGATTGGGAAGAAGACGCCAGTCGTCCTGCACGAAGACTCCAAGATCGAACTGGCGGGCCTGCTGGTAGGGAATCCCGCTGCTCAGCGTGAACTGGCTGGGGCCGCAACCCTGCGCGAGGATCGTCGTAATCGGAACGCCTTCGGAGAGCATCAGCTGTGTCTGCTGATAAACATCGAGAGAAGTCGCGGTGTTGGGGCACACGGGAACGCCACTCATTGGATTCGGCGGCAGGAAGCTCCAGCTGCCGTTGAAGTTGTTATTGGTCAGGCTGGCCTGGTCCGTCTGGCGCGCGCGGAAACCCACTTTGACCGCATGTTTCCCCCGCGTCGTGGTCAGGATGTTCTGAAGTTCGTAACTCTTGTTAAACGTGTCGTTCGCCGTGTAAGGCTCGCCGCCGGAGTTAAATGAGCTGCTGACGTTGATGCCTGGAACGGCGAAATTCCCGAGGCCGATCGCATCGGTGTGGTTATCCCGGAACTGAAAGCGCGTTTCATCCACGGCGACGGTCCCCAGAACCGAAGTCTCGGTGATCTGCACCTGGTTGTTTCTGACGGCATTTTGAATCTCCTGCGTAGGAAGATTGAAACCGCCCACGCCGCCTTCATTCGATGCCTGTGTGTGGTTGTATCGAATGACCAGAGTGTTATTGGGATTGATCGCATAATCGATGCGCGGGCTGATCTGCCAGAAAGCGTTGGGCGTCTCGATAGCCTCATTGTAAGGAACTTGCTGGAGGTTGCCGTTCAGTATCTGGCCGATTACCAGCGCGTTCTCATCGATGGCCCGGCGATTGTAGTCGATAAAAAACGACGACTTCTTGTTGATGGGACCGCCGAAGTTGGCTGTGCCCAGCACGGAATGGTAGCCCGGCTCCCTGGTGGTGAGCAGCGGATTCCGGGTGTCGAAGATCATGTCGCCATAATTGACAAAAACCTGACCGTGATAATTATCCGTTCCGGGCCTGGTGAGGATTTCGATGCGTCCGAAGCCAGGGGCGTCAAACTCGGAGGAAAACGGGTTCGAGTTAATACGGATTTCGCGGATGGAACTCTTCGGCGGCAACTGTCCGCCGCTGAAACCGTCGACGAAGAACTGCGCGCCGTTGGGTCCGGCCGCCGGACCGGCGAGAGCTTCCAGATCCGACTGCAGATCGTCGGGATCGTCCGGCAACGCGTCGATGTCCGCTTCTTTCAACACCAGCGCGCTTACGTTGCTCGACGCATCCACGGAAAGGGCCGCAGCCGATTGGTCGTTCACGCTGACCTGCTGCGATTCCGTTGCAATCTGCAGCGCGATATCCAGCCCGCTCGCCTGACCGGGAGGAACATCGACATCGGACTTGAGGAAAGTGACAAAACCCCTGGCGTCGGCACGGATGTTGTATTTTCCGGGAGGCATGTTGGGCAGCGCATAACGCCCTTGTCCATCGCTGTTAACCGTGCGGGTAACACCGTTGCCGGTGGCGACGACAGTCGCGCCCGGCACAACCGCGGCGGAGGGATCAGTCACGGTGCCACGGATCGTACCCACGTTTTGCGCCAGCGCTTTACGCGGCGCGATCCCCGCCAGCGCAAGCGCCGCCAGCGTAAGCACAGCGAACTTAACCCAAGGGTTAACCACAACCGGCTGAAACTTCATCCACACCCTCATTTGCATATGTCCTGTCTGGACCCGTCTTCGTTGAGACGACAGGCACATTTGATTGTTACCTTTTACTACACACGTAGATCGTGATTAAGTGTAAAGACGCAATTTTGTAATCTCTACAACGGTCGTGTCGCCCTACCCGTGGTATCGATCCAATGGGCGACCATAGAGGCGCAATCGCGGGCTACTCGCAGCTCGCTGAGATCCCTGATCGACCATCCCATTTTGCGGCTCCAGTTCGGATATTCGGAAGTTGTCCCCGGCAAGTTCTGTTGGGCCGGCTCCTTGGTCATGTCTTCCTGGTTGACCAGCCAAAGCACCGAAGGTGTCCGCGCCAGAAAACCGATGATCGCGTAATGCAGTTCGCCGGTGAGTTCGGGAATTTCACTCGCGCGGCGGGCGTGGCCTTCCGAGATCAGACCAGGCGGAAGCAGACCGGCGGCGAAGAGAGCATCGAGAAGGCTCTGCTTGTCGCGCGCGCGGTCCAGTTTCTGGATTTCGAAAGCCGCCCGATCGATGGTTCCGGCGGTGAGACGAGCTTCGATATCATTCGAAGTCCAGAATCCGGCGATGGTGGCCAAGTCGTGGGTGGTGGAAGCGACGAGGGCCTGTGCGGGATACTCTTCGGGGGATTTAAATCTTCCCGCTTTTTTTTCAAAGATGCGTTCGAAATACAGAAGCCGGTAGCTGAGAATCCCGAAACTGGCCAGCGTTTCCCGAACCTCGGGCTCAACGGTACCGAGATCTTCCCCCACGATGACCGCGTTGTTGCGGACGCTCTCGAGCGCCAAAATACGCACCAGGTCGTGGGCGATATCGCGAACATAGGCGCCATGGGCCGCGTCGTGGCCTTCGGGTATCCAGTAGAGCCGGAAAAGCCGCATGACGTGATCGATGCGCAACGCCCCGCCGTGCTGCAAAGACTTTCGGAGCGACTCCGTGAACAGACGGTAGCCGTCCGCGCGATGCTGCCTCGAATCGGGCGGAGGGAACGACCAGTCCTGCCCCGTCGGCGAGAAGTCGTCCGGCGGCGATCCGACGCGGCAGCCGGCTACGTAGAATTTGCGGTGGGCCCAGAGATCGCTTCCGCAGCGGTCGGTGGCCAGCGCGAGATCGTGATAGAGGCCGATGCGCATGCCCGCGTTGCGCGCGTGTTGCTGGGCGCCGGCGAGTTGCCGGTCCACGTTCCACTGCAGCCAGCCGTGGAAAAGAATCTCGCGCTTGTGTTCGGCGGCAAACTGGCGGACGGCGGCGCTGGCGGGATCGCGAAACTGCTCCGGCCAGTCGGGCCATACCCAGAGATCGGGGTTTTGGGCGTGAAGATGCTCGTCGAGCGCGCAGTACGTGGCATACAGGCGCAAAAGCTCGCCCTCGGCCGCGATCCATGTTTCACAATCGCGGCCGGGCGGATTCACCGCGAATATGAGATCGAGCGCGCGGCGTTTCAGAGCGGCGACCGGCTCATATTCGACGGTCGGCGAAGCGCGCAGGCGCATCAGTTCCACGCAGGTTTCACCGTCCGCAAACTGCCGGCGTATCTGGTCGAATCCGGGCACATCTTCGACATCGAGATAGAGGAAATTGCGGTAGAAGATGCTGTTCGGCAGATAGGGACTGGTGTTGTAGGGCCGGCGATTGTGGATGGCATGCAGAGGGTTCAGGGCGATGAAATCCACGTGAAGCATCGGGACGGCCCAATCGATCAGGTCGCGCAGGTCGCGGAAATCGCCCACCCCCCAGTTGCGTTCGGAGCGCAGGCCGTAGAGGGTTATGCCAAGCCCCGCGTGCTTGCCGGGCGCGGGAGAATGGGCGCGATCCGGCGTGACGATCAAACGCATTGTGCAATCGCCGTCTTTACCGGCAGAGACGCTGGCCTGGTGATAGCCGAGCGGGAGGCGCAGATCGGACTGGGGCAGTCCGTTTTCGATGCGGACGCTATGATGGTCGCCCTGTTCGGTGACGATCTCGAGATCCAGGCCTCCCTGATTGAAAGTCGCGGGAATTTGCAGCGGCTCGTTTTGGCTCACGACGAGTACGGGGGGCAGAGGACGATGATTGTCCATCTCGCCGCGCTTTGCGAGAGACGCGCGCAGAGAATCCATCGACGAGCAATCGAATCCGAGCGCGGTCAGGATGGCGCGATTGGTTTCGGGCGCGGTGTAATGGCGGCGTCCGAAGATGTCCCAGAAATCCTGTTGGACTCCGTTTCGCTCGGCGGCGTAGCGGAGTGCGTCGTCGAGGGGCACTTATCAATGTTAGCGTGACGCGGGTTAACTTGATGCGGCAGCCGGCTAGAAATCGAGTTTTTCGATCAGGCCGTTCAGTTGTGTCTGCAGAGCCGCCTGCTGCCGGTCGAGAGCCGTCTGGCGGTCGCGCAGCGTCGAAATCTGCGTTTCCTGATCGCTCAGTTTGCGGGCGTAGTCCTGAACAAGCTGCTGCTGTCCGCTGACGGCCGACAGACTGGCGATGTTCTGCCGATTGCGCTCTTCGTCGCGCGTGACGTTGCCGATCTGGTCGGTCACGGACCGCTTTTCGGCGTCGGCGTTCGCGATCTGCGTTTTGATGTCGGCTATTTGCTGCAGTTGCTTCCGCGCGGCGTCGCTGATGCTCTTGTTGCGGATGTACGTCAGCAGGCCGTCCGGGTTCAGGGACGAAACGGATGTCTGGGTATCGTAGACTCGCTCTTCGGTCACGGGAAAATCGAGCGATCCGTTGGCGGGGAGCTGCACTTCGAAGCGGTAAACGTCGCGCGCGGTTTCGATCGGCTTCGCCGTATCGATGAGAGTGTACCCGGCGCGGACCGGATGCTCGATGATGAGGGTTTTCGCGCGCGGGTCGATGTTGTGGGCGGAAAACGTTTTCTTCTGAACCTGCGCCGATTTGGATGTCAGGACGCCGTTGCGGGCGTGCAGTTCGCGCACGGCATCGTTGCGCGAGTCCAGATTGGTCGCAATGCGCGTACCGAGATCGACACCGTAGCTGATGAAGCGTTTGTCCAGGTTCTTGACCGTTTCGACCAGAGCCTCGCCGGCGTATGTGCCCGCGTCGAAGACGGTGATGGGGCCGCCGTCGAGGGTCTTGCCGGTGTTGTTCGTCAATTCGGCCGCGTTGAACGGATTCGGTCTGCCGGCATCGGAGTAGATAATCAGCTTGCGCGCGGAGACCTTCTGCTGAAGGAAGGGCATCATGGCCGATTCGTCTTTCCGGACGGTCACCGGCGTCGCGATGTCGTATTCGAAGAGATCGGCGATTTCCGTTGCGGGACCGGTTTGCGCAACGGTGCTCGGCTGAGCCGACATCGGCTCCTTGAGCGTGAGCCCGGCCCCGGGAACGGCCGCGAGAGCACCCAGCTGGCCTCCGGCAACGCCACCACCACTGCCGAAGAGTGGACGACCGTTGACGGCCGCCCTCGGACGCGCATCTGGATTTCCAGTTACGGCGCCAGTGTAAACGGTCGGCGCGATCGCCTGATCTTCGGCCAGTTCCGCGCCCAGCCGGGTAATGAATTTAGGCGGATACAGCTGGCTGATGAACGAAATCGGCTTCCCCGAAACCAGCGAAAGGCGAACGTTCGTCCAGTCCTCGCCGGTTGTATTGTCGACGATCGCCCATCCTTCCAGCATTGGCTGCGCGCTGCCTTCCCCGAACAGGAGCCGGTAACTCGATTTCCACGCGGGCATCGGCAGGATGTAGGCCGCCCGCACTTCGCGCGATTTAGAATCCGTCGAATCGATATAGACACTGCGCTTGTCCTTTGACCGCGCGCCCGTCAACGCCGCGAGATAGTCTTTGAACTGCAGCTGCAGCTTCGGATCGGTGAAGCGAATGGCCGTGGCGGCGGCGAGGTCCACGTTGCGCAGTTCACCCGAATCCATCAACAGCGTCAACTGCTCGCGCTCCGGCCGCTCCTTTTCGGCCGCGATGAGCCGCGCCGACACGATGGCGCCGGCGGTTCTCTGCGGACCGAACTCCATTTCGATGCGCGCGCCTTTGAGCTGATCGATCACCGCGCTCAGAGGCTCTCCGTCATTGATCCGGAACGGGAATTCGGTGAGCTTTTGGTCGAGCGGAATGCTGGAATCGTAGCGCAGCCCGGTCACCTTTCCGCCCTGGTCGTTTATGGTGAGCGACTTCAGGACGTCGTTCATCTCTTCGGCCCTGAAATCGAGGCGCGCGGACTCACCCGGGCCGAGCGCACCACTGCGTTCGAAGTAACCGACGCCGTGCTTATAGAGCACAACTGTGCGGACGGGCAATTCCGCGGCCGAAGCCAGGAACGCGCAAAGTATTACAGCGACAAAGCTTTTGAGCGGCACAGGAACACCTCCTGCATTTTGGACGCCGGAAGCGACCTGTTCGCCCATACTTTTTTGACTCAGATTCCAAACAACCGGATGGCGTTTTCCTTGAGGATCAAAGGCCGCACTTCATCTTTGATCCCGATTTTCTCGAAATCCGCCAGCCATCGATCGGGTGTGATCAGGGGGAAATCCGATCCGAACAACATCTTCTTCTTCAGCAGCGTGTTCGCATACTGAATCAGCACCGGCGAGAAGTATTTCGGCGACCAGCCGGAAAGATCGATATAGACCTGCGGCTTGTGCAGGCACACCGAGATCGCTTCATCCTGCCAGGGAAACGACGGGTGCGCCATGATGATCGGCATATCCGGAAAGTCGACGGCCACATCGTCGATATCCATCGGATTGCCGTACTTCAGCCGGACGCCGCCGCCGCCCGGCATGCCGGTGCCGATTCCGCTGTGCCCGGTGTGGAAGATGACGGGCAGCCGCGCTTCCGCGACCACTTCGTAAAACGGGTAAGCGATCTTGTCGTTCGGAAAAAACTGTTGTAACGGCGGATGCAGCTTGAAGCCTTTTACTCCGCGCGCGATCAATCTTCGCGCTTCGGTGAGAGCTTCCGCGCCGCGGGTTGGGTCCACGCTGGCGAAGGCCATGACGATGTCGCTGTTTTCCTCGGCGAAGGCGGCTACGTCGTCGTTCGAAACCTGCGGCCTGCCGGTAAGGCGTTCGTCGACCGAAAAGACGACACAGCCGATTTTTCGCGACCGGTAATATTCGGCCAGTTCGTTACGGCCTCTGGCCACGCCCGTGTCGCCGAAGTATTTGCGGGCGGCCAGGTCGGCGGCATTGCCCTCCACTTCCGGTTCAATATGGACGTGTGTGTCGATGGCGACAAGATCGCCGGTGGCAAATGGCATTATGATCGTATTGTATTCAGGGCGGCGTTATGGAGATCGACAAACGGCTGTTCCTTGAGGGCCTTGGTGGAACGGAAGCAGCCGGCACGCTGGATCCGGAGGCCAGAGCGGATGCCATGGAAGATTTTCTGGCGAGACAGTTGAAGTCGATTGGCATCCCGACAGATCATTACCCGACCGTAGCCGAAATCGAACAACGAATCGAAACCCGGCCCTTCCGTCAGGGCGCGGGTTTTCTTTTCGTATCCAACAGCGGCAACGTGAAGAGGCTGCCGCCGATGCCGGCGAATCCGACTCTCGCGGACTTTTTCAATCTCCGGTTCGGCGTAAATACCACGCGGAATCACTGTTTGCAAAGCGCCGCACTCGCCATGAAAAACGGCATGGCGGAGGAGATCGTCCTTGCCTGCCTGCTTCACGACACCGGCGCGGAATTGATGCGCAGCGATCATGGCTGGTGGGGAGCTCAGCTATACGAACCTTACGTTCCGGAGAAGGTCGCGTTTGCCATTCGCTATCACCAGACGCTGCGCTTTTATCCCGACAAAGAGACCGGCTACGAGTACCCCGAGCTATACCGGTACTTGTTTGGCGAGGACTATGTTCCCGCGCCGCACGTCGAGGCCGCTTACCAGATGCTGCGCAAGCATAAGTGGTACATGTTGCCCCGCCTGGTGACGTTGAACGATTTGTACTCGTTCGATCCTCAGGCGGTGGTAACGCTCGAGCCGTTTGTCGACATCATCGGCCGTCACTTCAGGCAGCCGAAGGAAGGTCTGGGGAACGATAACAGCCGGGTGGCCCACATGTGGCGCGCCATCGCGCGGCCCGATTCGCCGCTGTAGGATGTCGATTCGCGATTATCTGGTGAGAATCAACAGACGATCACGCGACTTGGGCAGCTCCGCGATACGGATGGCATTTCGGCGAAGTACCTCGGCGGCCATTGCCGTCGGGTAGTTGCACGACTGGAGTATCACAACGCTCGCTTCCGGATACTTCATCAGCAGAGTTTCGAAATCGCTGTCCGTCGACACGAGAACGAATCCAGCAGTCGTCGCGTAATCCAGTATTCGCTCATCGCCCTGACCTGCCAGACCATTTCGCAGTGCGCTCTCGGATTCCGGGAACAGATCGTCGAGACTTTCAACCAGCTTCGGTGAAAGACTCTCGTCGAACAGGAGCTTCATCCAACGGAGGTTCGCCGGTCAGCCGCCGCCAGCTCAGCAGCATAAGCATAAATAGCGAGAAAGTCTTCCATTTCCAGCTGCGGGTAGTCCGCGATGATCTGCTCCTGCGTCGCACCGCTCGAAAGCCACTGGAGCACTTCCTCCACCGCGATCCTGTGGCCTCTGATGCAGGGCTTCCCAAAACGGACATTGGGGTCCACGGTGACGCGAGCAAGCAGCGGATTCCTGGCTGAAATCATTCCTCTTCCCCGGTTTCCATTATATGTCTCTTAGAACGCTTGTCCGCCAAGCTGAAGACCACCGACAACGGGTCGTGATATACTCCCGGCGTTATGAAATACGGGGTGTTTTGCGCATTAATTGGCTTTGTTTTTTCGGCGGGCGCGCTGTCGGCACAGACGCAGACCGGCGAGCAGATGTATCAGGCCAGTTGCGCCCAATGCCACGACGCCGGAATCGGCCGGGCTCCGAAGCGCGATGCCTTCCGCGACATGTCTCCCGAACGCGTTCTCGCAGCCATGGAAACGGGCGAGATGGTCACCATGGGGATGCGCTGGCCGGCGGCCGGACGCCGGTCCATCGCCGAGTTTCTGACGGGCAAAGCGTTTGGAACCTCGCTCAGCACCGAGCCTTCGCCACAGGCGATGTGTGCTCCGGGTAGAAATGACTTCAGCCTGGCCGGGCCGGCTTGGAATGGCTGGGGCGACAACACGTCCAATACACGCTTTCAGGATTCGGCGATGGCAGGGCTGACAGCGGCGCAGGTGCCAAGCCTCAAACTGAAATGGGCCTTCGGCTTTCCGGGCGAATTGAATGCCAATGCGCATCCGACTTACGCGGGCGGACGCGTTTTCGTCGGTAGTCCGGGCGGCAAAGTCTACTCGCTGAGCGCGGCTACGGGCTGCATCCATTGGTATGTCGATGCCGGCGCCGGGGTCCGCAGCGCTGTCTCGATAGGCAAAGTCGAAACGGCTTCGGGACCGGTCTACGCCGCGTTCTTCGGCGACGGCAGAGCCAACGCCTGGGGCGTGGACGCGGCCACCGGCAAGCAATTGTGGAAGACTCGGGTGGACGATTTTCCGACGGCGCGGATCACCGGTTCGCCGGTGTTTTACGACGGCAAACTGTACGTCCCGGTGGCGTCGGGCGAAGAAGCCACTGGCGGCGTGCCGACATACGAATGCTGCAAATTCCGCGGCAGTTTAGTGGCTCTCGATGCCGCTACCGGCAAACAAATCTGGAAAACTTACACGATCGACGAACTGGCGAAGCCGACGAAAAAGAACAAGATCGGTACGCAGTTGTGGGCTCCCTCGGGCGCGCCTATCTGGAGCACGCCGGCCATCGACGCCAAACTCAACGTCGTCTACGTGACCACAGGCGACAACTACAGCGAGCCGGGCACTAAGACCAGCGACTCGTTCATGGCGCTCGATCTCAAGACCGGCAGGATTCTCTGGATGCGCCAAATGACCGCCAACGATGCTTACACGTCCGCCTGCCGCCTGCCCGACCGGACCAATTGCCCCGATGTGGACGGTCCCGATTTCGACTTTGGAGCTTCGCCGATTCTGGTCACGCTGAGGAACGGGAAGAGGGTGCTGCTGGCCGGCCAGAAATCCGGCATGGTCCATGCTCTCGATCCCGATAAGAAGGGCGAGATCCTCTGGCAGGTGCGGGTGGGCAAAGGCGGCACGATGGGTGGCGTTCAATGGGGCTCGGCGGCCGACCAGACCAACATCTACGTCGCCGTCTCCGACATCAAACGGATCATGCTGAACTACGCAAATACTACCGATACCGATGCCAGTCAGGGCGGCGGCATGTTCGCGCTGCGTTTGGATAATGGCGAACGGATCTGGTACACGGCTCCGGCTGGTTGCGGCGACAGGAAACGCTGCAGCCCCGCGCAATCCGCGGCCGTCAGCGCCATGCCGGGCGTTGCGTTCTCCGGCTCGATGGATGGGCACCTGCGCGCTTATTCCGCCGCCAACGGCGCGGTGATATGGGATTTCGACACGGAACGCACTTACCAGACCGTTAACGGCGTCGAAGGCCGGGGTGGTTCGCTGGACGGGCCTGGCCCGGTTATCGCGGGCGGAATGGTATTCGCCAACTCCGGTTATGCCGCTGCCGGGGGAACGCCGGGCAATGTCCTGCTGGCGTTCTCGATCGACGGCAAATAATGGCTAACTCACTTCTTGCGGCTGGCGGCTGTTGCCGGCCCGGGGCTCAATCCCATCGCGCGCAACTGTTCCACAGCCTGATTCTTTCGATCCGAATGCGGGTATTTCCTGATCAGTGTGCGCCACTCCGTGGCCGCGAGATCGCGGTGGCCGCCCTGCCTGAGCGCCATGCCTTTCATGAAGTAAGCATCCGGCGTCAACTTGTTTTCCGGATAGCGCTCCAGCACGGCGTCGAAATCCATCACCGCCTCCTCGTACTTCTGCTGGCCGAGGTGAATCTCTCCAATGACGAACTGCGCCTCGGGGGCATTGGGATCGTCCGGGTAATCGCGCAGAAACTCGGCGTAATCGTTTGCGGCGAGGTCGGCCTTGCCGCTGTTATAGTCGCTGCGGGCGTTATCGTACAGCACGTTTGCGGGAGGCGGCGCCCTCTTGACGACCGCATCGGGATTGGTGTTCGACGGCGGAGGCGCGGCGGGTGGAGCCTGGATCACCTTGATCGCGTTGTTGATGTCGGTGAGCTGCTGCTGAAGCCGGTTGAGCTGCGCGGTCAGGTCCGACATCGAATTCCGCACGTCCGAGAGATCGTTGTTGGCGTTATCCACCTTGGCGGTTAGTCCGGCTATCGGGCGCAGCGCGTCCTTCAGCTCCCGGTCGAGCGTCTGCGTGACGCTGGCATTCAGCACGCTGACGTTGGTGTTGGCCTTATTGCCGGCGTCGAGCGCCTGCTCGACCAGCGTCTGCAGGGCCGCCATCTTCTGGTCGAACCCGCTCTGCAGCGTGCGGACCTGGTCCTGCAGCTGCGCAATGTCGCGCTGCATTTCCATCTGCTCCTTGCTGGCCGTGTAGGCGGCGTCCGGAGTCAGAAGAAGAAACAGAGCAAGAGCACCGAGGTAACGCTTCATAGTATTACTTTACTGCGGATTTGCCTCACCGCGATTAACGCTATTTAAGCCGCGCATTTATCCGGTCGCTACTGGCCGACGGAGAAATGGGCGCGCCGATTCCTCTGCCAGCAGGTTTCGTCGGATTCCGTACAGACAGGGCGTTCCTTTCCGTAACTGATGGTCTTCAGCCGGTCCGCCGGAATTCCCAACTGCACGAGGAAGTCGCGCGCGGAGGTCGCGCGGCGGTCGCCCAGGCCGAGGTTATATTCGGCGGACCCGCGCTCGTCGCAGTGTCCTTCCACGTTGATGCTGGCGTTGGGGAAGTCGGCGAGTATCCGCTTCAGAGCGTCGGCATCGCCCGTGAGCGCGGCGCGCGCATCGTCGCGAATGTTGTTCGAATCGTAATCGTAGAGCGCGTCCCGCAGATCCGACTGCACGCGCGATTCCAGCGTCCCCCTCGCTCCCGCATTGCCTCTCGCCGGCGGCGGTGGAGGCGCGGGATTGGTGACCGTGACCGTAGCGGTGGCGGTGGTGTCACCGCCCGCGCCGCTGGCAGTCAGCGTGTAGGTCGTCGTGTCCGCCGGAGTCAGGCGGCGGTTTCCGTTCGCCGGCACGGTCCCGATACCTTTGTCGATGGCGACATTGGTGGACCCGGTGACGTTCCACCGAAGGATCGCGGATTGACCGCGTTCTATGCTCGACGGTTCCACGGAAAACTCCGCGACGACGGGCCTTCCGGAGGAAGACGACCCGTTCGATGAGGATGCGGGCCCCGGCGCGGGCGGCGGAGGCGGCGGAATGGGCGTCTTCTTGCTGCAGGCCGACGCGATCAGAACCATAACCGTTGCGAGCGTGAGGACAGCTTTGTTCAGTGGTTTGCTCAATGGGAGGAGTCGGAAATTGGTCATAATTACTTAACACCCCAAACGGGGGATCTATTATCGCCTTGCGTTGTCAGTGGTTTTACTTGTGTGCCGTCAGCCAGCATTGTATATATCTGCGATTTGCCCGTTCGGGTAGACGCGAAAACCAGATGGCGGCCGTCGGGGGCCCAGCTGGGATTCTCGTTGCGGCCCTCGCTGTGCGTCAGCTGGACGAACTGGCGCGAGCCGATATCCATAACAAAAATATTGAAGTCGCCCTTGGCGTATCCGCGGGTCCACGAGAAAGCGAAATGCTGTCCATCCTGATTCCACGCGGGATTCGCCGCTTCGCCCTCGCCATTGGTAATACGTTCCACTCCGACACCGTCGGAGTTCATCTGGTAAATCTGCTCGTGGCCCGGTCCGCCGTCGAACAGCAGCAAGTTCGGATTTTTCGGATTGACCTTCGGCTCCGACTCGACTGCGTCGCGGTGGGAGACGCGCCGGAAACCCTGGCCGTTGATCGCAGCGGCGTAGATTTGCGCGAGACCGCCCGCCGTTGAAGCGAAGTAAATCTGTTTCCCGTCCGGCGTGAAACTGGCGTTGGCGTTCAACGAGGCTTCCTGATTATAAAACGGCAACGCCCGGCCCGTCATCGTGTCGATCATCATGATGCGCGGCGTCCCCTTCGCGAAGCTGGTGAACGCAACGCGCGATCCGTCGGGCGACACGGCGGGCATGATCGAAAGCGAGTTCAGCCTGGTCAATTGCTTCTGGTTGCCGCCGTCCCAGTCCATTACCACGATCTCGCTGGTGTTGTCGGAGCGTCTGGAAACGTAATAGATCCGGCTGCCGAGCAAAGATGCCGCGCCGCCGAATTTCAGGATGATGTCGTTGGCGAACTCGTGCGCGACATGGATGGCTCCGGCTTCATCGAGAGATCCGGCGTAGCGCTGGGAGAAAAGCTGCGCCGACTGCTGATTCTGCTGGCGCGTATCGAAAACGTTACCATAGAGCACCAGCGCGCCGTTCTGCGCCGCGGTGTATCCGAAGACCAGGTGGGAAGCGTTGACCGGCGCGCCGGCCCAGTCGGAAAGGGCAAATCCCTGGCCACCGTCTTCGGGCCGAAGATCTTCGGGCCGCTGCGGATTGTTGAGCGGGAACATGCTCTTGGCTTTCATGTCGAAGAGCGCCGAGCCCTGCAGGTCGTTAAACAGGGTGGAGTTGAACGCGCCCATGAACGGCTGGGAGCCGGAGCCGCGGAAATCGATAACGGCCAGCGCGGGCTTGCCGCCGGCGCCGTTGATCCACGTCACGATGTCCTGCGCAAAAACGGTGGCGGCGAGGAGCAGCGTGAGGATCGCGAGGCCTGTGTTCGATTTCGTCTTTCGCATCATTGTCTCAGTTGGAACCAGAGTTCCACGGTTGCATCGTCGCGTTCAAACTGCGGCGGCAGAGCGGGCAGCGGGTTGGCGTCCAGAACCGCCCTCTTCGCCGAAGTGTCCAGCAGATAGTCACCGCTGGGCTGAGTAACCTGCACGTTGGATACCGTACCGTTTCGCGCAATTGTAAAACTGACCGCGCACCTTTGCGAGGGCAGCGAATGAACGCTGGCCGTGTTCCAGTGCTGCGAAATACGGTCGCGCATCAGGGCTTCATACGCGCCGAAACGCGTGCCCAAAACGGAAGCCGGCCCGATGTCGATGCCGCCCGCCCCCTGCATCCCATACATCGGTGTGTTGGCGGCCTGCGGGGTGTTCGACATGACCTGATTATTCTTGTAAGGCTCCGGGGGCCGGAAGAGATCGCGCACTTGTTGCCGCGGCGAGAGTTTCCTGGGCTTTTCAAATTTGTCCGGGATGGGGATGGCCTTCTCCGGCGGCGCTTTGACCTGCTTCTGCAGCTTTACCGGCGCGGGCGCCTGGGGCACGATCGACGTACTGTCGTTGGCCAGCGGATTTACCGGGCCTTCGCGCCGCGGTATGGGAATCGTTTTCACCATGGTCACGCCGACCGATCCGCTGCTGGCGTGCGGCGAGCCGAAGTTGTTCGTCAGATTGAATATTCCCGAAGCCGCCAGCAGCGCAATCACAACCCCGTGAGTGATCAGAGAGCCGGCAAAAGCCTTGCCTACGGGATCGCGACCGGTCGGATAGTAGCCGGGTTGCATAGCTCAGCGTCTCTTGCCTGGTCTGTTATCCGGTTGTGTCATTACCTTGACATCCAGCTTGGCGTCGCCGAGCACGCTGAAAACATTCGCGATGGGGTCGAACGGGGTTTGGCCATCGGCTCGAATATAGACGCCCGTCTGTCCCGGATACTTGCTGTGCACTTCCTCGACCAGGCGATAGATGTCGACCGGATTCTTGCCGAGATAGACCTCGCCCGACTTTGTGATTTGGACCACGGGCAACTCCTTCGTGCTGGTCGAGACTGTCTTTGTCTTTGGAACGTCGATGTCGATCCCGTACTCCATCACGTGCGCGGTGATCATGAAAATGATCAGCAGAACCAGGGCGACGTCGACAAACGGGGTAACGTTGATTTCAGCCAGCGGCGCTACGCCGCGCGACCGGCGTCCGCCATTCATTCCACCGAGATTGAAAGCCACGGCTCTAGTCTCCGAAACTCCGCTCGACCAGGTTCATGAATTCGAGCGAGAAATCGTCCATGCTGGCGCCCATTTCCTTGAGCACATGGCCGAAGTGGTTGTAGAAGATCGCCGCCGGAATGGCCGCGAATAATCCGACTGCGGTAGCGATCAGGGCGTCCGCAATTCCGGGGCCCACCGCGCTCAGGCTGGTGCTGCCCGCCGAGCCGAGGTGCTGAAACGCACGAATGATGCCGATAACCGTTCCCAACAATCCGATAAACGGGCACACGGAAGCCGTGGTTGCAAGCCAGTTGAGATTATGTTCCAGCGTGGACATTTGCTCATTAGAGCCGAGCTGCAGACTGCGGGAGATGGCTTCGCGATTGGCGACGCTTCCGCGCGACTTCACCTGGCGGCTCAGTTCCTGGTACCCATGGTCGAAGACAGCGACCAGCGGGGAGGGGCGATACTGCTCGCTCGCCACCATCACAGCCTCGAGCCCGGTGGCTTTGCGGAATGCGCGCAGGAAACGGCGATCGCTCTTGCGGGCGGATCCGAACGACGAGAATTTGGAAAAAATGATGGTCCAGGAGCAGACCGAAAAGACGAAGAGGACGCCCAATACGGCATATGTGAGCGCCGTTCCATGGCTGACGAGATACCAGATATCCGTTTGCAGTACAAAAAGAGCCGTGAGCGGGCCCGGCAACGTGTGTCCCCCAATCCCAAATCTATCATGCGGATACCGTAAGACTTTTACTTCCGCCAGCTTGTAGACGCGGCGCGGACGAAAAAAGTCTCACTTCGTACACAAGTTCTGTAACGGGTCTTTTGCAGGAGTGGTCGGCGTGGCTTCCATTATTTGATCGCGCACAACGGACCTGCGGCCTGTGCGGCTTCTATGATTTGATCGCGCACAACGGACCTGCGGCCTGTGCGGCTTCTATG